>Ga0209700_102843_pt1 | contig 34382 bp, 27 predicted proteins | sample SiratroredBW_FD_187528 | JGI IMG/M metagenome (GOLD analysis project Ga0209700, IMG submission 187528) | Root nodule microbial communities of legume samples collected from California, USA - Siratro red BW (SPAdes) (version 2) | ecosystem: Host-associated > Plants > Roots > Nodule | place: USA...
CCTAAAACAGAAGTGGTAGTTCCAACTGCCGCGGTCCTTGATGCTGACAGAGCGAGAGATAAGTTGGAGGTCCTCGAGAAGAGATTAAGGGCAATAGAAGGTGGAAATAGTCATGAGTTCGGAGATGCTGTCGGTCTATGCTTAGTACCGGATGTGATAATTCCCCCCAAATTTAAAGTGCCAGACTTTGAGAAGTACAAGGGGACCACTTGCCCAAAAAGCCATTTGACCATGTATTGTAGGAAAATGACAGCTCATGCGCACAATGAAAAACTTCTGATTCATTGCTTTCAAGATAGTTTGGGAGGTGTAGCATTAAACTGGTATATGCACCTTGAACCAACTCGGATTGCTTCATGGAAGGATTTGGTAGACGCTTTCTTAAAGCAGTACAAATATAACATGGACATGGCTCCGAACAGAATGCAACTACAGAATATGGAGAAAAAGAGTTCGGAAACATTCAAAGAATATGCGCAGAGGTGGAAAGAGTTGGCCGCCCAAGTAGAGCCTCCACTATATGAGAAAGAAATGATCACCATGTTCATCGAGACGTTACAGGCTCTTTTTTATGAACATGTGCTTGGAAGTATTTCTTCAAATTTCTCCGATATTGTCAATATTGGAGAAAGAATCGAGCATGGACTCAAGACCGGAAAGATAGCACAAGGTTCGCCTGTAACCACCGGTGCTAAGAAACATGGGTTCAATCCTGGTAAGAAGAAGGAGGGGGAGGTTCAGGCAACTTCTACCACACCTTATTGGGGAGGATTTCAACAACAATACCGTCCCAATCACGGACCTTCATCTGCATTTGTTGCAAACGCCGCGCCAAGCTACTCACAGAATGCTCATAGGCCGTCAGCTGCATATGGACCGCCATTTACCCCCAATAATGCATTTCAGCCTAGAGTGGGAGGTCAAAACTTTAATCAAGCACAAAATCAAGGCTCTGGTCAGAAAAACAATTCTGCAGAAAGAGTTGTGAACTTTACTCCTATTCCGATGACCTACGCCGAATTGTTGCCTGATTTGCTTAAAAATGCGCTGGTGGCCTTATGTCCAGCAAAGGTTGTACAACCACCACATTCTAGATATTATGACATCAATGCAAAGTGTGAATATCATGGTGGAGAGGTTGGCCATTCAACTGAAAATTGTCAAGCACTCAAACATAAAGTGCAATCTTTGCTCGACTCGGGGTGGCTTACTTTTCAAGAGCAGAAGGCGAGTGTGGAAAAGAATCGCTCGACGATTCATGCAAATGCTTCGACTAGCGCCAATGTTGATCAAGTGGCAGTTATTGAGCAGAGGCATAGAGGGTAGAGCTTCGATCATGTGCACCCTTGTCTTCCTGATGAAGAAATTGGCATGGGTTGTCTACAAGATTTTCTCGAGGATGTCGTGGGATGAAAATAATAAAAATTGCACAATAAATCATGTTTATGGAATCATTAAATTTATTGATAAAAATAATAAAAAGATTTAACGCAATTTTAAAGCTTGGCATAAAAAATTGATTTCTTTTATAATAGCATATTGACGTGCATGTGTTGGATACCCCTTTTGAGCCTTCCATCCAAAAGAGAAAGCGATTTGCCTCAGTAACATGTTTGTTGCCCACTAAAACAAAGAGTAAACATCATACCGGGGCAATCAATCAAATCTTTCACATGTCTGTGAATCTCAAGTTCTTTTCGCTAAAGGCATTAAAAAAAAGGATCAAAAGAAAAAGAAATAAAAGTCCGTTAGATTGAAAACCCGCAAAGGGCAATCTAAGCAAAAGATAGGACGATTAAAAAAAAATAACAAGTATTGGGAATCGTTGAAATCTGTTGCGGGAGTTAATCTCTCTAAAAATCAAGCAATCATAATTCAAAGTGATATATGGCCATGTTTGTTCATCCTGAAACATCAATAAAATTCCATTGCACCCTCTTTGAGCCTGAAAAATAGAAAATTTCTTTCAAAAATACCCTAAACAAGGATCATCAGCATGTTGAAATTCAGTTCAGGATAAGAGATCTATAAAAAAATTAAAAAAAGGAGTAAAAAAGGGGCACATCAGAAGCTCCCGAATCAGAAATAAAAAAAAAGAAATTCAAAAAAAGAAAATATGTGTCATCAGTTCAAATAAGGATGACTCACAAATAAAAAGGAAAAGTGATCTCAGCAAGAACATGAACTGCTCCATGCAATACTTAGTTGATGGTCTTTGTTATAAAAAATGATGATAACCAGTAAACAATTTTTGAGCCTGTATATCCTTTTTCTTCAAAACCTTTTAAACCCTGACCACGTTACAAGCCATGTAAAGTCCATATTGATTGAAGAATGACTGTCGATGATTTTTCCAGAGAATAACCTTGCAACAGAGGAATGCGGCTGAAGCTACAAGTCAAGTTGTAAAAAAAAAATGCCTTTTGCGGAAGGATAATACAGATTTGCCAGCTAAATAAGAATGAAATAGTGTGATTAAAGCATAAATATTGGGGCAATTCTTTCTTGTATATGTCTTTGCCATGTTTCCTTCTTCACCCTAGCCGAAATATTCATTGAAATCGGGGACATTTCCATGTGATTCAATCAGTATCAATTCATTACACCGGTTTCCCACTAAATCTATTTTTACCCATCTAACCCAACAAAATTGGCTATCCCTTTGAACCTTAATTTCTCATTTTTCAAAAAAACTGGGGCAACTTTGTTGCATTTATAGTCAACTCTCAAAGAGTATGGAAAATTTAAAACAAGGTTACCCCCGTACTTGGGGCAATTTCATTGCCTATTTGAAGTTTAACATGTCATCACCATATGTTTGTTCATCCACCCATTCCGACACATATGCATCAAATGTTAGAATTGATCGTATTAATAATTTTGTTCCAAGCGTTAAGATTTGTGAACGTTGTTTCCAAAATGAAAGTTCAAAGTTCAATCAATGAATTCAACGATTCCATAAAAATATTTGGTTTAAAGAGAGGAGCAAAATAGCAATCAAAATCCTCAGGCATTAAAAAAATCTCATGTGAGTCAAAATTTCATGCAGCAGCATAAAATCATGCATTCATACCCCAGTGAAAAAGTCAAACTTACCAAACATTAAAAAATACATCATGCATTCATAGATGCATTCAAAGCAAAGGCAAATCATAGATTCTCATGCATTCAAACATGCATTCATTCAAAAACAAATCATAATTTGAATTTTTTATTAAAAAAAGTGGTTTCATGATCTTCTGATACAAGATCTAGTGAGAAATTATCCTCCGATTCAAAGTTTTGATATGTTGACCCCCTGCAGAAGCAAGGTCACATTTGTTTTGGCACTTGATCCCCTGTAGAAGCAAGGTCTTGGCCATTCTTTATTTTTCGACTCCCTGCCGAAGCAAAGTCACAATTATTTAAATTTGTTGATATGTTGACCCCCTGCAGAAGCAAGGTCACATTTGTTTTGGCACTTGATCCCCTGCAGAAGCAAGGTCTTGGCCATTCTTTATTTTTCGACTCCCTGCAGAAGCAAAGTCACAATTATTTAAATTTGTTGATATGTTGACCCCCTGCAGAAGCAAGGTCACATTTGTTTTTGGCACTTGATGCCCTGCGGAAGCAAGGTCTCGGCCTTTCTTTATTTTTCGACTCCCTGCAGAAGCAAAGTCACAACCACTCTTCGGGATCCTCTGCAGAAGCAAGATCTCCGCATTTCTTTTTGGCACGTGACGTGACCCGAACAAAATCAGTGTCTCTGTCTTTACTTAATTTTTACTTTGATAATACGAATTTTTCTCAAACTTTCATATTATCATGTAAAACTTAAGTAAAGAGGGGCAATTGTCAATACCCGATTTTGTCTGGATAATCTTTTAAATTAAAGCACAATGATAAAAATGAATAAAGAAAATAATATAAAAATATATATTTATTAGTTTAATTTTTCTTGAAATAATAATAATAATAATAAAAATAAATAAAATTCGAATTTTTCCATTACAAAACAAAAAAAGGACTAAAAAAGAAAAGGTGGTGATTTTAAAAAATAAAATAAAATAAAATAAATAATTAATAATAAAAAAACGAAAATAACAAAAATATCTAAATTAAAACAACAGAATCTGAAAATTAAAAAAAATAATAATAAAAACAAATATAACAATAAAAATAACTGCTTTCAAACTTGATTTGCCAGTTTTAAAAAAATAAATAAATAATAATAAAAACAAATATAACAATAAAAATAACTGCTTCCAAACTTGATTTGCAAGTTTTAAAAAATAAATAAATAAATAAATAAAGGATTCTGCTTAAATAAATTTTATAAAAGTAAAAAAAGTGGAGTAGTTTAGATTTTTTTTCATCCGTTAATGTTTTTTTAAATAATAAAAATAAAATAATAAAACAAAAAAATAATACAAAATTTTAAAAAATAACGATAAAAGGAAAAGAGAGACTCTTTCAACTCTCTAACTGCCCAGAATCCCATAAAAATCTCCACCATCCCTATTCTTTCTCCAACAGAACTTCTCAAGTGGACTAATAAGGAATAAATAGAAAAAAGGAGAGGGGAGGAGGAGGAAAAAAAGAAAGAGAGGATCACTGATAAAGGGAGAACACGTTAAAAATAGAGAAAAAAAGAGAGAAAAAATAGAGAAGATTGATTCTCCTATCTTACTATCCACACTCTGTTTAAAACTGAGAAGCAAGAAACTTTTGGAAAGGAGACTATCATTTTTGAAGAACGCATGTATGATTTGTAAGGTTTAGATTTTCATATGGATCTTGAAGTTTGAAATTTGTAAATCATGTGTTCTTATCTTCCTGTGATGGTCTTTTTATTTCTTTATTATTTCATTTTCATATAAAGATAAAAAAAAATAAAGAAAAGGAAGTCCTTTTGCTCTTTATAACATTTTGTTTTTTTTCCTTATTTATTAGATAATAAAAAATTTATCATCTTCCATCTTCCATACATTCTTCAATGTATTTTATCCATGTATTTTATGCTCCAAAAATCATTCCAAAACAGCCCCAAAACGACTTCCGCAGTCATTGTCATTTTTTTCGCGCTGCCGTTGTCGTACCACCGTCGCCGCCGCCCCCCGCCGTCGCCGCCGACCCCCCGCCGTCGCCCCCGACCCCCCGCCGTCGCCGCCGACCCCGTGCCGCTGTCGTCGGCCCCGTGCCGCTGCCGCTCCTTCCTCATCACTGCTGCCGCTTTTGGTTCATCATGGGTGAAGAAAGGTGGTGGTGGCTTAGGGTTAGGGTGGTGGTGGCTTAAGGTTTAGGAGTTGGGCCATTCTTCTTGCACCTCCATTAATTAGGATTTACACTCTAGCTCTTCACAATTACCAAAATGCCCTTAGTCATGGGTTAAGTTTCTGATTGGTGGAGATACTTCCTGTACCCCATTAATTAAGTTCTGCATCCACACTCTTCACAATTACCAAAATGCCCTTAGCCCAAGTTGAGTTTTTTATTGGTGGGGTCTACTTCCTGCACCCCCATTAATTAAGTTCCGCACCCACACTCTCCACAATTACCAAAATGCCCTTAGCCCAAGTTGAGTTTTTGATTGATGGGGTTACTTTTTGCACCCCTATTAATTAAGTTTTGCACCCATACACCTCTCAATTACCAAAATACCCTTAACCCAAGTCGAGTGTTTGATTGGTAAGGTTACTTTCTACACCTCCATTAATTAGGATCTGTACAGACACTTTTCTGAATTCCAAAACTGCACCACAAATACCCAAAAAAGTCACCGTGTACTACTTAAAACTCACATATCTAAGCTTTGCATTGCCACGAATTCATTCAGTCACGTTCCGTGTTTGCATGCATGATCCTGCTAAAATTAAAGTGTCAATTTCATGTTACATATAATTGTTGCATGTTATTTTTCAACACCGAATTTGATATATACCCCAATGCCCAAAGCCCAGGCTTTAAATCTGACACCGTTTTTCAAAGCCCAGGCTTTAAACTTGGCACCGTTTCTCAAAGCCCAGCCTTTAAACCTGACATCATTACTCAAAGCCCAGGCTTTAAATCTGACACTGTTTCTCAAAGCCCAGGCTTTAAACCTGGCACCTGGCACTGTTCCTCAAAGCCCAGGCTTTAAACCTGGCCCTGCTCCTCAAAGCTTAGGCTTTAAACCTGGCACTGTATCTCAAAAACCCAAACTTTAAACCTAGCACTAACGCCATTCATTTACCCTACTTTCAAACACAAGCTTTCAAAAATTCCGAAATATCAAACCAACTAACAATTTTATCAAACAAAGAACTACGTAACCCTAATTCTTCATCCCTGATGGAGATATGTAGGAGCAAGATCAAACCTTGTCGGGCTCCCTAAAACCAAAAAATATTTTGTTTGTTTTATCTTAATCTCTTTCTTGGGAAAATAAATATTTTAAAAAAATCACACTCAGATTACTTATTTAATTAAAGGTACCGTCTTAGGACGGGCGTTGTGGGGGTGCTAACACCTTCCCCACACGTAACCGACTCTCGAACTCTAAATCCGGTTTTGCGAACTTGTCTTATCTTGTTTTTGGTTTTCCATAGTTTTTCCTAATAAACTATGGTGGCGACTCCTCTGTTTTATTAAAACTAAAAAATATTGTTTTTGTTCGTCGTCCCCGTCGTGACCCCGGTTGCTACAAAGGTGAAGAAGTTTAAAAGCTTTTTTAATCATGGTAGTACATCATCTTCACCATTTGTCACTTGTTTTTATTGTTTGGAAAGAGGCCATATAGTTAGACTTTGCAGAGCTAGATTGTATTATTTGCCTAAAGGCCTTGTGAAGTGGGTTCCCAAGGTACCGTTAACATGAATGGACCCAAGTTTAATAGAGGACCAACTTTTGCAACTTAACTTGTTTTGCAGGGACTTTGGATAGCCAGGAAGCAGCTATGGTACCTTAACAGTGGTTGTTCAAAGCATATGACAGGCAATGCTTCAAAGTTTACTAACTTAAAGATGAGGCAAGAAGGCTTTGTGACATACGAGGATAATAACAAAGGAAGAATCCTTGGTAGAGGTGATGACGGGAGTCATGACTCGATAATAATCAAGGATGTGCTGTTGGTAGATGGACTAAAGCATAACTTGCTAAGCATCAGTCAACTATGTGATAAAGGCTATGAAGTTACATTCAAGCTAGACTTGTGCCTTATATCGCATACATCAACACGTCAAACCTTGCTTATTGGTAAAAGAGTAAATAAAATTTACATGCTTAACATTTGTGACATTGCATCTAGCATGACTTGTTTGCTCTCCAAGAGTGATGATTCATGGCTTTAGTATAGAAGGTTAGCACATATTCACATGCATCATCTAGATAGACTTGTTTCCAAAAATCTAGTGGAGGGACTACCTATACTCAAGTATGAGAAAGACAAAATATGTGAAGCTTGTCAAAAAGGAAAACAAACTAAAAATGTTTTTAGAACCAAAAACTTTGTTTCCACTACTCATCCCCTTGAGTTGCTTCACATGGATCTGTTTGGTCCTTCTCGCACTATGAACTTAGCTGGTAACTAATATGGACTTGTCATAGTTGATGATTTTTCTAGATTTACCTGGACATTGTTCATTGTATCCAAAGATCATGCATTCACAACTTTTAAACATCTTGCCAAAGTTTTAGAAAATGAAAATAATTGACATATTTCTTTTATAAAGTCTGATCATGGGGTGAGTTTGAAAATGAAAGATTTGAAATTTTTCGTAACAAACATGGCATAAAACACAATCTAAGAACCCCACAGCAGAATGGAGTTGTGGAGAGGAAAAATCATTCTTTGGAAGAACTTGCTCGAACTTTGTTAAATGATTCTAATCTTCCAAAGTATTTTTGGGCAGATGCTATGAATACAACATGTTATGTTTTAAATTCTGCTTTGATTAGGCCTATTTTGAAAAGACCCCATATGAGCTTTATAAGGGAAGAAAACCAAACATTAGTCATTTTAAAGTGTTTGGATGTAGATGTTTTGTTTTAAATAATGACAAAGATAATATTGGCAAGTTTGATGCTAAAGCTGATGAAGGTATTTTCATTGGTTATTCTTCTCATAGTCATGAATATAGCATTTATAATAAATGTACTATGACCGTGGAAGAATGTGTGCATGTGGTATTTGATGAATCTAACCTTGATCTACAACATGTGTATAAGAACAAGAAAGAGGAAGAGGAAAATAGTAGTGAGTTGTTGCAAAGAAACAGTAAGCTGATTCAAAATGTTTCTGATAAAGAGTCAGTTGAACAACAAGCACCAACTCATGAAAGAGTACCTCCTGCACCTACGAGTAATGGAGACCTACCAAGAGAATGGAGGACTCTTAGGAACTTATCCCTAGACAACATCATTGGCCAAATAGAACATGGAGTTCCTACTAGATGCACATTTAATAATTTTTGTGAAAAATATGGAGTTTGTATCTCAGATTGTACCTACTTCTATTGATATTGCTTTGAGTGATGATAAATGGATTGATGCTATGCATGATGAATTGAACCAATTTTCAAGGAATAATGTTTGGGTTTTAGTTCCTAGATCGCCTGATATGCATGTTATAGGCACTAAATGAGTTTTTAGAAACAAATTAGATGGGTATTATAGTTAAAAAATAAAGCTGGGCTGGTAGCTAAGGGGTATAATCAAGAAGAAGGAATTGATTTTGGTGAAACATATGCTCCTATGGCTAGACTAGAAGTTGTTAGATTGTTGCTTGCGTATGCATGTTTGTGTAGTTTTAAACTTTTTCAAATGAATGTGAAAAGTGCTTTCCTGAATGGTTTTATAGATGAGGAAGTATATGTCTCACAACCACCAGGTTTTGAGGATCACAACCATCCAGATCATGTATAAAAACTGCAAAAAGCTCTTTGTGGTTTGAAGCAGGCTTCGTGGAAGTGGTATGAAAGATTAAGCAACTTCCCAACTTTCCAAGGCTATGAAAGAGGCAAAGTTGATAAAACTCTTTTCATTAGAAAACTTAATTCCGATATTAATCTAGTACAAGTGTATGTTGATGATGTCATTTTTGGTTCTACTAATGAAAATCTTGTCAAGAGTTTGTGTCAGCTATGCAGGGGGAGTTTGAGATGTCCATGATGGGAGAATTAAACTTCTTCCTTGGATTGCAAGTGAGACAAATGGAGCATGGGACATTTTTGTGTCAATCTAATAAGAATAATAATAATCATAATATTATTATATAAATTCTGTGGCGCAGTGGTCAATATTATTAATATTTGTAATAACATTAACAATAATCCTAAATAATAAAAATAATGATAAATAATAATAACAAATAATGAGATAAGTAGAAAGATATAAAAATAATCTTCATAATAAAAAAATTAAAAATAATGATAAATAATAATAACAAATAATGAGATAAGTAGAAGGATATAAAAATAATCTTCATAATAAAAAAAATTATGATGTCACCCATAGATTATACCTACGTAATAAATTTTGTAGGAAACACGAAATTGAATTACCCATCAATAAAAGTTGGTGGAAAATTTACCTACGACCTCATTACCTACAGATTTTGACCCATCAGTAATCCGCGGGTAATGTCTGATTACCCACTGATTTTGGTCAATACTTACAGATTTTGGCCGTAGGTAAATCCAGTTTTTTTTTTTTTTTGTAGTGATTGGTTTAGAGAGATGAAACATAGGGATAGTAAACTCTTAAGGGAGTAGAGACGTGAGTGGGTGAATGGTTCTAGATGACTTTTGTCGGAACCAGGGTCGTGGCAGAGACGGCGAAATAAAATTATATGTTTTAAATATAACATAGAAAATGAGGTGTCACCATAATTTATTATGGAAAACTATAGAAAAACCAAAAATGAAAATGGTCTGCAAATCTAGACTTCGATCTGGGAGTCGATTACGTGTGGGGAAGGTATTAATACCCCCACAATGCTCATTCTAAGACGATATCTCTAATCAAATGAGTAAAACGAGTGTGATCTATTGAAATATTTATCATTTCCCAAAATAAAATAAAATAAATGCAAGTAAAAGACAGAAAATATTTTTTTTTTATTTTTTGGGTCTGACAAGATTTGTCATTGCTCCTACGTATTCCCATCTATGATAGAAAATTAGGGTATACGTAGTACTATATAGGAATTATGTGTTTCGTGTTTGGGTATTTTCTAAGTTTTTATATTTTTTTTATTATAATTTTTTATTTTATTTATTTTTAGGTGTGGAAAATTTTTGTTTATATATTTTTTAATTTTAGAGAACTGGTTTTATGACTTTTTAACAAGAATTAAAATCAAACTAAACAGATATGGGATAAGGCATTCAACCCAAAAAAAAAATACGGCTAACGCATGCGATGAACGCATATGGAAGTGACATTTGACAAAGGTGAGGTAGCTTGCAAATATGGCTATGGCTATACAGATACGGATATGGGTTAGAAATATGGCTATATGTTGTAAAGAGGCAAATATGGCTATACATATACGACTATATGCTGTAAAGATGCAGATATGGCTATACAGATATGCTTATGGGCTCATATTTGGCTATGGCTATTCAGATACGGTTATGGCTATAAAGATGCAGATATGAGAGTCACAGTGGTAGCATCAGCAGTGACGAGAGAGAATTAAAGTTGTTGTTTTCCTTTCCTTTTCTCTTCTACTTTTTTTTATGGATTTTGATTAGTATGTTGTTTGTTATTTATAAGAAGAGGGGTGATTGCGTAGCTTGAAGTATCTTCCTTATCAAAAGGCAGCAGTGGAGATACTTGAAAAGGTAGAATAGGCCTGTGTCTATGGACAATAATGAATCCCAAAGTTACAGAAAATCATAGCACAACAAACATGTTTTACAACACAAAGTACATGCAGGAATTGAACACTAAAACATATTAAAAACTTACGTGATAGTAATACTACATTTGTAGAACATCAAGTCATAGAAAACATACCTATTTCTCTTTAAGTTAGCAGTAAATGACAAAATTGAAGCGTCAAACGTAGCCCAATACTTTTCGGTACCAAAGCCAGCAATGAAACGTGACAGTATTTTCATTCAACTCTATCGATTTTCTCTCTCTCTCTCTCTCCCTATGTGTGCAATTTTCTTACGTTTTGAACGTTCTCCAAAAAGTTCTCAAAAGAAAGGTCCTCCTTTATGTGCATGTGTGAGTGTTATATAAAGATGTGTGTGATTTTTTCTAAATTGGAAAAAAAAATTGTCTTAAAATGATAAAATATGATTCTTTAATTGTAATAACTGTGAAAAAAAAATCCAAATGCACCCATAAATAACATTCCAAATTCAGAAAAAATAAAATTAATAAGAACTAAAATGAAGGAATTAAATTCTGAATAGGAACTTTATATTCTAAAACAAATCAAATACAAAATAAAAAACCTAAAGTTAAAATTAATCTAAAAATTAAAAATCAAAAAAACCTGTAAATAAATAAAAATCATAACTTCCTCAATTAAAATGCAAATTAGTCGTATCCTTTCCTTTTTTTTTAACGTTAATTACTCCCATTTCCCATCTCAACCAATTTCTTCTTCTCCTTTTCATTCTCTTTCACTTCATTGCCCTTAGCTTCTTCTATTTTTTTTATTCTTTTAAAAATTAATTTTTATGTTTTTTTTTAATTCTAAAACCTTTTTTTTTTCTTTTTTCAGAAACGTTAGTAATTAGTAACCAAAAAAATTGTTTCTTTCTTTCTCTTTTTATACTTTAGATTTATTTCCTTTAGTTTTTTCTTTTTTTTTAAAAAAAAATTCTCTTTTTGTATTCAACTTTTTTATTAATTAAAGCCTTGTATATTTTTATTTTTTTATTATATATTCAAATGTTTTTTTTATTGTTTCTCTTTGTTTTTTAATTGTTATTATTATTTCTATTATTTGTTTCTTAATCCTGCACACATTTTTTTATTATTATATTTGTTATTTTTATTTTTTTATTTCAAAAGCCTAAATTAAACAAACATTTTTTCTTTTCTTATTATTATTATTATTTATTCTATTAACTATATTAAAACCCATTTTTTTATTATTATTATTTTTTTATTTTAAATTTTTCTTTGATTGGAACCCATTTTTAATTTTATTTGCTCAGACAAAATTTGGTGTTGACAGTTGTCCATCTTTACTTCAATTTTACTAGGTAATTTGAAAATAGAATTTTCACATTATTAGGGTAAAAGGTAAGTATTTCGTTTGGGACTTCTTCTTTTTCTTTTTTAAGAGATTGAGACCTCAATAGGTCACACACCGAAATAGGTTGAGACCTTGCATAACAGCGGGTCACGCACCAAAATAGATAGAGACCTTTTGTAACAGCTGGTCACGTACTTAAATATTTGTTTGTTTTCATTTTTCATTTTTCATTTTTTTAAGAGGGTGAAGGTCATGTACGAAAATAGGTCGAGACCTTGTGTAACAGCGGGTCATGTACGAAAATAGGTCGAGACCTTGTATGGGAATCAATCACATACCTAAATATGTCCAGATCTCGCATAGCAATGGGTCATGAATAAAAATAGGCCTAGAGCTCGCGTAGCAGCGGGTCACGTACCTTAATATTTGTTCGTTTTCGTTTTTTGTTTTTGAATTTCTTGTTTTTTGAATTTTGATTTTGTATTTTTGATTTTTTGATTTTTTTTGTATTCTTTTTTGAATTTTGGAATTTTGGAATTTCTTTTTGTATTTTTATTTGAATTTTGAATCTTATTTGAATTTTTGTATTTTTATTTTGAATTTTGAATTTTATTCAAATTTTGTATTTTTATTTTGATTGCATGAGACTTTAATTATTAATTTTTTAAAAATGTTTCCTGTTTTTTTTTTAAATGACAATGCATGAATTCACAAAAATTTAGTTTCCAAAACTCTTTGTATGTACGAATGGGATTGTATTAATAAATGCAAAAAATTATCATTATTTTTTTCAAAAGTTTTTTTTTTCAATTGTGAATGTAAATACCAAGGGTATACGGATATGTTAAAAATGTTTTTATCAACATTTTTTATATTTTTAAAAGATTTTTTTTTTAATTTCCAGAGTAGCTACAAATTTTTTTCTTTTTTTTTTCAAATTCTTCTTAATGATAAAATATGTAAAAATATTACATTTTCAAAATGAGAATGTAAACTTTTGTCCAAAATTTTTGAAATGGAAAAAAAATGTACAAAGATGTTCTTTTTTTTTTTAATTTTTTTTTTCAAATTCTTCCTAATGAGAAAATATGTAGAAATATGTTTTTAATGTTTTTTTTCGAACGAGAATATATGTTTTTTCATAAAAAAATTCCTTCAAATGAGAATATATGTACAAATGTAAGAAACTATTTTTTTCAAAATTTTTCGACGAGAAAATATGTATATATATATATATTTTTTTACAAAACGAAAATGAACTTTTTTCAAAATTTTTGAAATGGGAAAAATATGTACAAAGATATTTTTTTCATTTTTTTTTGGAAAATGAAGGATATTGCGAATTTCAAGCTAGTAGTGTCAACATGAAGGTAATTATGAACTTTTCATTGGAAACTCGGCTTTGATGCATGCTTGAACCCATAGGTGAATGACAAATGTAGGAAGGAGAATATGAGACATTTGGAGGAATCTGGGATTGCTCGGCCTCAAGTAGGTTATCAATTGCATACTCTTTCCAAAAGAGAAACGCTTCACGCGAGGTAAGAGTGCCCCGGTTTTGGTCTTTTGGGTAGATTGGATGCAAATGGAATGATGCCACTTTATATCGATGTTTCTCGCGTGCTCTTTTGAGAGTTTAATAAGTACATAGTACACGTGCGAGAAAAATTGTCCCAGTTTTAGTGTGCCGAGATGGATTGGATGCTAATGTGAAGGGTTTACTTGAGAAGCATTGTGAGCAACTATTTTCGATGAAAGTGGGGTCAGTGTGTAAAATATGTTTCTGAAGAGGGGAACAATTTATAAGAAGAAACTCATACAAACTACTCCAATTTGAATGTTCAAGGGTGATAATGAGGTAGGGGTTAAAGGTAGCTTTGTAGGGTAAAAACGGGATGGTAGGGTATGGATGAAAAATGATTGCCCCAATTTTGTTTTCTTCTCTGTTTCTTTACTCTTAGTTGGCTTGTTGATTGGTAACTCCTTTCTAATGGAGACACTCTAATATTCTTCTCTTTCTTTTATTTACTTTTTCTTTTTTGTTTTATTTATTTTTGAATCGTATTAGCAGTCACATTCATTTGTTACAAAGTTAAGCTTTATGAAAATCAGAGCAATCATTCTCCAATCAATGTAGACTTTATTAGGCTTGTAACGTGGTCAGGGGTTAAAGGGTTGTGAAGAAAAGAATATAAAGGGTCAAAATATTTATGGGTTTATTATTATTATTTTGATAAAGAAACGTGACCATATATCATCTTAAATCATGATTGCTCGATTTTTAGAGAGATTAAATATGGAACAAAATTCAATGACTACCAACACGAATAATTTTTTTCACGTTTTATCTTTTGCTTGGATTGCCCTTGCGGGTTTTCAATCTAACAGACTTTTATTATTTTCTTTTAAATACCCCTGAAGAACGGAGATCAGAAATTAGTTATTCAATCAACCAAGAGTAACCTGACATTCATGCGCTAGTGTGATATTCCTGTTTTTCTATTTCGGGCGATAATGACAGCAATTGAGGCAACTCCTTTCATTTTAGGGATAAGGGATGAGGAAAGGCTAAGTAACATGCATGCAAATGCCCCTTTGGAAAAGTTAATTTTTTTCTTTCATTAAACATTTTGCTTCTGGAGCATCCCTATTTTATTGTTATGAATTTAACGATCCATGGACAAATGATTTATCACACGACATTTTATTAAAAACTATATTTTAGACTTCACCAAAATAAATAATTTCAAAATAATACAGCAGTACAAAAGAAATGCATCCCTATTTTTACACAAAACTCAGTATCATTACGGAATCATATTAAGCATAGAACTTGTTAAATGTGTCAGAATTGGCCAGCAAAGGTAACTCTTCCCCATGCATCCTTGTGAGGATCAGCGCTCCTCCTGAGAATGTTGTCTTTATCACATAAGGGCCTTCATAATTTTGGATCCACTTTCGTTTGCTATCCTTTTATATTGATATGATCTTCTTGACTACTGAGCCTGCTCCCCGTCTTTATTTGGTACTGAAACAACATTTGCCACCCATTGGGGATATTTTGCTACTGCTAAGAAATCTGTGTTGAACTGTTTTTCTACCCCCTTTTTTATCTTAAGTGCCATATGAGGTTTCATTCTTCTTAACTTCTATTTAACTGAAGGACAATCCGGCTTAAGAGGTAACTTACGTTGCACTATGTCGGGATCCAAGTTAGGCATATCTTGGTAGGACCAGGCAAAGACATCCTTGAATTCCTTCAAGAGAGTATACAACCGCTCTTGTGTTCCCTTTATCATGTTGGTGCTGATTTTGACCCGTTTTTCTTCTCCTTCTCCTAAATTAATTGTCTTGACATTTTCTTGATGTGGCTTTATTTATCCGATTTCTTGTTCCACTAATCTCAACAATTCTGGAAGGGTTTCACACTCTTCTTCGTTACCATTTTCCGATTCGTCAATAGGGAGCGTGAAATTAAGGTGTGCAGTATTTGTATTAAAATTGTCATGTATGCATTATTCAATTTTATGAAAAAATAAATAGACAAGAAGAGAAAATATAAAAACACAAATTTATTGAAAAATGTGCTCATATTATTGATTAGTTTATTAAAAATGTGAAGTTTCAAAACAAAATAAAAGTTTTAAGATTCAACGCTCCTTCCTCAGGAACTTCTTCAATTGTTGCTACCTAACCAATATTAATCCATCCTGCACTTTGAAATGTCTGCCTTATATCACATAAGGTAACTCCTCTCTTTCTTCTACTACCCTTTTCTTGTCTGCACATGTGGGTATGTACCCTAGGCCATATTTCCCTTTATTCTAAGCCAATTTTAGTGGGAATGCCAATCGTTGACCGTCTTTCCCATCCCACTATCATACTTGTAACCTTCTTTAAACATGGTTCTAGCTGTCATTAGTGAGGTATTCGACAAGTTGGGTATTGATCTAGGCAGATCAATGTATGGAGTGTTCACAACCTCTAAGGCTTGGAAAAAAGTTTCTAGAGCCTCTTCAGTGGTTTCAATGTAGGGAGTAGGCAATGGTCCACTCATTAGCAAATCCTCCTCTCTGGAGACTATAATTAACTTGTCGTGAAATACAAACTTAAGCTTCTGGTGTAAGGTAGAGTGTACCACGCTGGCAGTATGTATCCAAGGTCGCCCAACTAGACAGTTGTAGGTTGGTAATGTATCCATTACCTGGAAAACTATTTGAAAGGTACATAGCCTCACTTGTATAGGCAGCTCAATTTCACTAGTGACCACTCTTCTACTTCTATCAGAGGCTCATACATTTATACAACTAGGGCATAAGTGAGCTTCATCCCAAGGAAGCTTGTCCAACATGGTTTTGGGCATTACGTTCAGGGACGAGTCATTCTCAATGAGTACTCTTGCTAGGATGTGATCCATGCACATAATAGATATATGCAGTGCCTTGTTGTGACCCCTTCCTTCTGAAGGTATCTCATTCTCAGTGAAAGTAAGGTAATCATTGGTTGTGAGGTGGCTAATAATTTGTCACGACGTCCCAAATTAATTAACAATATAATAGATTTAGAGTACTATATAATTACGTAAGGATTTAATTTTTCCTTTATTAAAAAATTAGCAGAAGGTGATATATGTATAAGATATGACTTGTGAAGAAAATGTTTAATTATTAAGAATTTCTGATTAGTTATACGTAAAATTTTCGAGCAAACATAAGTAAAGGAGTTAATATGAAAACATATATTTATAAAAAAAAGGTAATTGGTAGAAGTTACCAAATAGCCGTGAATTAAGAAAAACAGAAACGAAAAGAATAATAACATAATGTTTACGTTCATGATATTTTTCATTCTAAAAGTTGTTTTAAGAAACTTAAGATTAGGCTTAATAAGAAGTGTATGATTTAAAATTTACATAATTTAGTTTAATTGTTTGCGTAAAAATAACAATCAATGAACATTCATCACTATAATAATTTCAATTAGAGAAAATTAACTCATTTATATTTTCAGAAGTAACGACAAAATTCTTATTACATTAAGTTGATTTTTTATAGCATATTTATTTTACACTAAAATCACTACATTAAACAGTATATATACACCCTTCTATACAATATATATATATATATATATATATATATTACAAAAGGTTATATATATTACACAAAATTACTCATAATATTATACAATTTTCTTAATATTATTCCTCTTATATTGCTGGCGGGACCAGGATACCCAAGAGTTGTATTCACGACTGGTGGCATGAACAAGGTCACTACACGGGACCGCCCAATACCAAGGAAATGTCCTCATAATGATTCAAGGAAAAGATAGAGTGTGCCATTCCCCAAAAAGAAACAAAATTGTCCACAACGTGTACTCCACTGTTCCCATGAAAATATGTTGTGATGTTTGCGATAAAAGAATTCAGAAAATTTAGGACATGCATCGACTTTAAATCTTAAGATTTAATTTGATTCATATTGAATAAAAAAAGAAGAAAGAGGGATATGTGAGATATATGTACGTTTTGAAAATTATTATAATCAAAGCAATAAAATGATAATTAAAGAGTATTCAATTAACAAAAAATAATAATTATTTACATTGTACTATGACTAATTCAATTATGGTATTGCCATAACCATATTTATCAATAATATACACGTAATATGAATAACACAATAATAATGTTGGAATCACAAGAATAAAATAGGATTCACAATTGTAGTAACTAGTCATGATAAATGAGTAATCACACCACAACCTTATTCTCCAACCAACAATCTTCTACTCATTTAAATCTCCAAGGAATTAAATCATCCAGTCGCAAATATTCCAACAACACAACATGATCATGTATGGACTAATTAATGACCATTACCATAAACATACAAAAATATTATAGCTTGAAATTTATGAGAGGAAGAATTCTAAAAGGAATTGCAAAATAAAGAATGTGTAGTATTCAAAATAATTATAAAAATCACAATTCAAAATAATAATTGTGATTAAAAGAATAAATATATGAAAGAGTTAAGAAGTTTTGAAGCTTAGTGATACCTCACCGAAAACAGTGAAAATAAATTATTATTTTTTTATTATTATTACTATTATAATTATTACTATTATTATTATTATTATTGTTGTTATTATCATTATTGTTATTATTATTATTATTATTGTTATTTTATAATAATAATTATTATTATTATTATTATTGTTGTTATTGTTGTTATTATTATTATTACTGTTATTGTTATTATTACTGTTATTGTTATTATTATTATTTATGAATGTATCAATGACCGAATTTTTGATCGAACCTGTGACCAAATTAGTGACAGAATTTGTGATCGAATTAGTGACCAAAATCTGTGACCGAATGTGTGACCAAATCAGTGATTAAAATCAGTAATTGAATTTGTGACCGAAACAGTGACCAAATTTTTCAGTCATTGATTCGATTAGTGAGTGACTGAATTTTTTGGACACTGATTCAGTCATCGTCGGTCACTAATTTCAATCACTATTCAACAGTTTTTTAGTAGTGTGGAAGAAGGTGCCTCCTCATTTTGGACTGTTGAATTTTCCTGAGCATTCTTTAAAGCAGCCAAAGCGTCAAGAATTTGACTCACTTGATCTTTTAAGGCCAATGTCAGTTCTCATAGCCTCTTGTGTTGCACCCCAATCATCCATTCTTCTGCGATTTGCACGAGTTTTGTACGGGTGTTGTAAAAATTTTGTCGTTATTTCGTTTTCTTTTAGTTACAATTTGAGAAAATGTTGTGGAAATTTCTTTGAAAAATTTTAATTACATGAGTAAAGGAACATGTTTTCATCACTTTTTTTTATACTTTTTTTATTTCAAAAGTGAATTAGAAAATTGTTACATCACCTTGTTTCAATTTCTAAGTTTTTCACTCAGGCAAACCCGAGTATAAGGCCCCACTCATGATGTGCAAACTATGTGTGTACTAAAGGAGAATAAATGAATGCCCAACCCCCACTTGTAAAGGAAACAAAAAAGTATTCCAGATATAAGGTATAGGGTTCAATATTTCAACAATAAACATAAAATAATCATATAAAAACCAAATATATATGTGTGTGTATAGACATATAAAATAAAATAAAATAACACAAAAAAAGGAAAGGAAAGATAAACATTCAGAAAAACACACACTTATTATTACTCAATCAATTAAATTGGCCTAACTCTAAAAAGTCTTTAGAGGAGTCGCTATCTGTCGCAACTGGGGTCGCGACGGAGACGACAAAATAAAATTATATGTTTTTAAATATAACAGATAAAAGGAGTCACCACCATAATTTATTATGGAAAACTATGGAAAAACTAAAAAAGGAAATGCTTTGCGAATCTAGACTTGGATATAGGAGTCAATTACATGTGGGGAAGGTATTAACAACCCACAACACCCGTCCTAAGACGGTACCTTTAATCAAATAAGTAAAACGAGTGTGGTCTATTGAATTATTTATCATTTCCAAAAACTAAAAGAAAATAAATGCAGGTAAAAGACAAAGAAAATATTTTTTTTAATTTTTTGGGCCTGATAAGGTTTGACCTTGCTCCTGAAAGAATGTTTGTCTGGAGCTGAACCAGACAATCATATGAAACCCTTTTCTTTAGAACCATATTGTGAGAAGTTGAGTGAACCTTCGTCTGGAGCTGAATCAAACATTGAACTTTCTTCCATGGAAATACCTTGTGAGGAGTTAATTAAAGAGAAACCTCTACCTAGGTTTGAATCAAACATTAACATAAACTTCGCCTTCACAAAAAATCTTTGTGAGGAATTGTTTAAAGAAAAATATGTGTCCAGGGTTAAGCTAGACATTGACACTAAACCCTCACTTAAAGGAAAATCTTGTGATTTGTTGCTTGTAATTAAACATCAAGATGAACATATTAAGCAACTTTATTGGGAACAAAAACAAGAAAAATACAATAAAAAGTGAAAGTGCTTCTTGGGCCAAAAATCTTTGTCCATCATCTGTATGGAGTACGTTGACCTTGGGAGTTTCTTTCTTGGGAATTTTACTTTCATTCTTAAATTTTTTTGTATATATGCCATCTATTTTACTATTTTCATGTTTTGCCTAATGGTGTTTGACTCGAGAAGGTAACATGATTAAATAAATAATAATAAAGCTTTTGTCTATAACACATTACAAGATTTGAGGACAAATCCCTTTAAAAGGGGAGGGGATGATGGAATACACCCCAACTACATTAATCAAAGAATAAAGAGGACAAAGAGACAGAAGGTGAATTAAGAGCTTTCTAGAAGATTGGGCCCATCTCAGTCTATTTAGGCTTTCAATCAGCTGCTCGGGCCCAAATGCAAATATGAAGAAATCACTTAGGAGAAAATAGAGTATCAAGGAGAAGTCCTCTAAATTTTATAAATTGTTTAGAATAATTTAGAATAATTTGGGTCTTGTATTTGGGCCAAGTAGAATAGAGTTGGACCTTGTATTTTTGGGCCATGTAGTGTAAGTGTTGGGCCATGACGCCCATAAATAATGTTGGGTGTGATCAAGAAGTCCAAATTAGGGTATGGGAGAAGCTCTCTCCTTGTGCCACTTGTCATCACCTTGTGGGAGCCTTGGAGTGCAAGCTAGGTTTGAGAAACTTGTCATAGAAGCTAGGGTTAGAAGCTTGTCATAAAAGCTAGGGTTAGAAGCTTGTCATAGAACCTAGGAGTAGAAGTTAGTCATAGAACCTAGGTTTGGAGAGCTTCTCCCTCTACTTGATTTGTATAATTAGATGCCCTGAAGAACCTCTTGGTGGTTGGCCTAAGTTCCTCCAATAACACCTTCATCACCTAGTTCATCTTTGCCATTAAAGCTTCTACCGCGAGCTTCTGTTCCACTCTTAAAGTTCCGCATCACTTCCACGGTTTCCATTTCATCACCCTTGCTTTCGTGTGTGAGAAGAGTTTCCTTTCACTCCTTGGTTCGATGAAAAGCTTCCTACATACTCTACAATTTCAAGTGGAGTTCCAAGAAAGAAGGCATCAAGGAGCTTATTCTATCAAAAAGTTATGACTGTCACATTTTCAGTGAGTGTTTATGATGGACGACCATGTAGTCACCTTAATAACATAATAAAGAGGTCACAGAGTTAGAGACTTTATTAAAATCTTAACAAGAGTTTGGGCCTATTTGACTTGCCTTAACCTTGAAGGCTTTTTTGGTCCAAGTTCAAACAGTGAAGAGATCACTCTAGAGAACATGGAGCATCAAGTACACAAGAGTTTTTTATTTGTAAAAATTGTATAGTGTCATTTATAAAATTATTTTAGGCCTTGTATTTGAGCCATACAAAGATTAGGTTTGTAAGAAATGCACAAAAGAATATTGGGTGCCAAGCTAGGGTAAAGTTAGGGTACATAACCTAGCTTGCATGTCAAGCTAGGGTTTAGGCACTCATTACACATGTGCCACATGGAAACCTCTCATTTGAAAAGATTTTGTGTGTTGTCTGCTAATTTAACGTTAGGACAAGCGTGTACCATAAGCTAGGGTTAGGGTTTTTGAATGAGAATGAAATATTGTTAAATTTCTCTACATACATGTTCTTAAGTTCTCTTTAGAGTAGTCTTCTTTCTAGACCTCTTCTACACTTTTTCCTAGTATTGTTTGCCTAACCTTACTCTAGATATAAACACATATTCCATTTCAACCCATGTTCATCTTCTACAATCATTGATGTTTCTGCCACTTACAATCCAATTCGATAGAAGACATAGAAGTGCATAAACATTAATGAAGAAGAACAAGGCTAGGCACAAGGAATTGCATGATTTGGTATTAAAAGCTATAGTTTTTCAATAGCTAAGTTCTTCTTCTTGTGGTTTTAATAATTATGTGTTACTTCATTTGTTTGTTGAACACTACAAGAAAAACTCAATTTACCTACGGATTATTACCTACGGATCTATATCCGTAGGTAAATTTAGCATTACCCACGAATTATTACCTACGGATCTGTATCTGTAAGTATTACCCACAGATTTAAGTCTGTAGGTATTACCCACAGACATAGGTTCGTAGATATTACCCACAAACACAGATCCGTAGGTATTATCCACGGATATTGGTCTATAGGTATTACCCACAAACTATTTCCGTAGGTAATACCTACAGACCTATGTCCGTGAGTAATACCTACAGACCTATGTCCATGGGTAATACCTACGGAGTCCGTGGGTAATATTTAGAATTTATATTTATGGATAAAACTACTATTATCCCTTATTAATGATGTTCATATTAATTTATTAATAATAACATTAGTAAAGGTGAATATTATTATTTCTATTAATGTTAACATTAATATTCTTATTTCTAATATTATTATTATTAATGTTATTTTTATTATCCGTATTAATACTATTAATAATATTAGTATTTTAAATTTTATTAATTTATTATTGTTATTATGAATATTGTTTTATTAATATTATTATTGATATTATTATTGATATTATTTATATTATTGTTAATATTATTATTGTCATTTTTAATAAAAATGATAATAATAAAAATAATAATGTTATTATTAATGATAATAATAATAATGTTATTAATAATATTAACAATCATAATCATAAATATAATCATAATAAGAGTAATAATAATCATAATATTATCATATAGATTGTCTGGCATTGTAGTGAAAATATCTTGAATTGTTGTACCGAATCATATTGAGTTCTTATTTTTCATTTCTTTGGTTCAAATTACTAGTTCATCTTGAACCTTCATGTGTCCTTGTTTTAAGTTATAATTTGGTAAATCATGTAGCTTTTGTGATTTTATTGAGTTTCTTTCATTTTCATTTTCTCGAAGAAATACATATTAGTGTCATTGTCAAAAGTTATATGTTTCTAAATTTGTTATAAACTCCATTACTTTGTGCCATGAAGGTATTTATGAAATTGTTTTGAGTTAGACTTGTGTATATCACAAATTAAGTGTGCTTTTTCTTTTACAATTTGAATTCTATTACTTGTTAGTAGATCATTGATAAGTATCTTAGAGTTATGTCTAGTAGATCAATGGTAAGTATCTTAGATTTATGTCTAATATATCATTGGTAAGTATCTTAGAGTTATGTTTCCATTATGCTCAATGCACATTGTTAGTAATATGGACTGGAAAATTTATTGCAAACAAAATACAAAATAATTTTAAACATAGAGCTGGAATTCGATAGAATAATGTCATTAAAATTGTGTGAAAAAGGAGCATTGAAATTCAAAAAGGAAAAAAAAATTATATATAGCAAAAGTCGGATGTCTACTTCATCGCGCTGAGCTCGAATTGTTGTCGCTGGGTGCAACAAACTCCGCATGTGTTCACTGTTCAGAATTGTTTCAAAATTTTCCATTGGATTTTGGATAAAATTCTATTATGGCTATTTCATGCTTTGAGATATCAATATTGTATAAAAATTTCAAGGCTGAAATCATTATACAAAAATATTACATAAATCAAGCAAGTTACAACAAATTATTCTAATTTTGTTTTTTTTTTCTTTTTTGGAAATCTACTTTGGAACATTTCTTAGGATTTCATTTGAGTGCCTACTATTTTTGTAGCTTTAACTTCTTACTTTTGTGTGTAAAATTTACTCATTGTAGTTTGTGACATTTCCACTCTTTTGAGTTTAACATTTCTAATTTTGAGCTTTTCTTGATTTTTACTTTATTGACCTCTTAAGATAGAATTCCTTATTGGTTTGTGATCTTGGTGGAAAAAGGTTATCTAACCTGCTAGGTAGCATTTTGGAGAAGAAGATCATGCTAAGGATAACTCCTTTTGAGAGAATAAACAAGTTGAAGGCTTAAAAAAAGAGTGATAAAACTTGAGAGAAAGAGTTGGAAAATTAAATAATAAAAGTTAAATGCCTTTGTAAACAATATATTGCCACAAAATTTTGTGTATTAATTTTGCTCATTTTGTAACTTTTACTTGCTTTAGTGTTTTGGGAAATGTCTTTAGAGGAATCCCAATTTTGAAAATTGTAATAGTAAGCACTTAGTTTTGTATAGAGTGTCAAGGAGCTCTAAGTGTCAATTGCACTATCACTTAGGTTTCCATCTGGTTTTAATTGTTTTCATTTACATACTTGCAAATTTACTTGCAAGATAAATAAAGGTTGTTGTCACTGAACATCAATCAAATCTGAGGGCAGATCCTTTCCAAGAAGAATGGTATGTCAAAAGACCATCCAATCACCTTAATAACAGAGTAAAGAGGTCACAGAGCTAGAGACTTGATTAGAAGATTACCAAGAGTTTGTGTCTATTTGAATTTGTTTGGGCCTCTAATAAGGGTTTTTGGGCCCAAGTTCAAACATTGAAGAGATCACTCTAGAGAATATGGAGCATCAAGGACACATGACTTCTATCTGTAAAAATTATACAGTGCAATTTGGGAATTTATTTTGGACCTTGTAATTGGGTCATACTAACAAGTCCACAAAAAAATCTTAGTTGACAAGTTAGGGTAAATAAAATAGCTTGGATGCCTAACTAAGATAAAGCTAGGGTAAATAACCTATCTTGCATGGCAACCTATCTTGCATGTGCCACATGGCCATTTGAGATGTGCCTTGTACGCCAAGTTATGGTTAGGAGAAGGTTGTACCATAATTTTATAAGCTTCTCTTACAAGTTAGACATCCAATACTCCTACAAATAGGATTGATATGCTCTTTTATTTTATAACTTTGAGAATAAAATGTTGTCAAAATGACTCTTCATACTTGTTCTTAAGTTCTCTCTAAAGTAGTTTTCTTCTTAGACCTCTCATAGACTTTCTCATAGAAGTGTTGCCCTAATCTCACTCTTCATACATCCCGTATTCCATCTCAAACCATGTTCATCTTCTACAATTTCTCATCCTTTCTCCAATTGCAATCTAATTCCATTAAATTTATCGAAGTGCATAAAGATTGAAGAAGAAGAACAAGGCTAAGTGTAGGAAATCACATCAATTTACTCCCAATTGTATTTCGGTCATTGTCAAAATTTGTGTGGAGTGCCCTTGTTGAATTAAGTCATTATTTTTAAAGATTTATGTTCTAATACATCGAGTATGGATGATTTAGTTCAAATGGAAGAAAATATATTAGTCATCCTATGTAAGTGGGAAAGAATTCTCGCCATCTTTTTTCTATTCAATGGAGCATCCTTTGTGTTCATTACCAATGGATGTATCCTTTTGAAAGGTAACGACTCTCCTATTAATTTCTATGTTAACCATTCAATGAAACCTAACAATTTCGCTTGTGGTGTAGATTGATAGGAGATGCAAAGCAATCAGTAGGTAATTTAGAATGGGTAGAAGGATTAATATGTCTATTCTATCTAGACTGAGAGATAACCTATTTTTGCTCTCATTATTTCAAAAGTGTTAGCTCATTTTCTAATACAAGTTTGAGAAATGATCCTCAAACAAATTAAAATGAGGAAATCCAATAAACATTGTCAGTTTTGAACAAATTTGGATGCCTAAGTGGTTCATGAAAAGATCATTGGTTGAGAGATAATAAATTTTGTTCTGCCCATGTTCATATCCCTGTCAATTGCAATGAGGTCAAACTAAAACTTAAGTTTAGTTGCACTTAATTTCAATTCAATTATGATAGTCATTGTATTTAGCTAACTACTTTGTTTTGTGCTTGTTCTTGAAAGTTAACTTAATGAATGACGAAGACGCATCAATAGCTATACATAACAATTTTCCTTAATGGTTCAAAAGCTATGTAAGTCCAATGTCAAGTCATAATTGCTTCTATTTTATTATTGGCCAAATATATCACTAATCACATTCAATTACTAAAACATAGGTTCATGATGAAAGGAATGAAGTAATCAACTAAAACATGAAGACTCTAGCTTGGGGACCTAATACATATGAGATTGAGGAAGAAATTGTTGAAGAAAGAGAAGAGAAGACATAAAGATTAAACAAAAGAAGCATGACAAATAACGATGTAAATGAAGAAATAAAGAGAGAAAGAGCCTTGAAGCTTTTGAAGGAAGAGATTAAAGAATAAATCAAGTAGAGCTCTTGAAAATGGAAGGAATTTGAGAGAATATAAGAAGAGAAAGAAAGAAACATCTTAACTTTTGGAGCTCTCCACCAATCAAATTGAACCACAAGGATGGCCACATCATCATGAACAATTATTACACCTTCTAACTAAATGCAAACTCTCGTCATTACACCTTCTAACTAAATACAACTCCCATTATTAAATCTTCTAACTAAATGCAACTTTCATCATTACTTTCAAAAACTATCCATGACCTTCATAAATTCTAAAAACCACCCTTTGTATATGCATGTGCCTTCCAAACCACCTTTCACACTTTTAGGAGATTAGTTACACTTAAACATAGTTAAGCGTAGTTAACCTTGATTAGTGTAGTTAACTTTTTGTCTTTTGAGACTCCTTGCTTGTTCAAATTTCCATGGCTATAAATAGAATTTTTCTACTATCTAGATGATTTAAGAAATCATATCTAGATTATTAACACAAAAAATTGAAGAAAACAAATTACAAACCAAATATTAAACACAATACAACATATACAAACCTATCAAGAAAAACAAGAAACACTTCCATGAACAAAGAAGTTGTTGTATTGATGCTCTAATCACTTAAAGGCATAAAAGAATTTCTCCAATAATGAGAGTTAAGGTTAATATTTTGAAATCTTTGAAAAACCTCTACCAAGAAGCTATCTTGCTCACCACATGCTCTCGTAAGTGTACTTTCAAGTTTCTCACTTTTTGAAATCTGAAAAAATCGCTTTTCAAAACATGCAACAATTGTCCTTTTACAATAGTTTTGCACTTAAGTGAAATCAAAGGGTTATTTTTCCAATTCAATCGATTTATTTTACTAAAGTACATTTCAATCGATTGATTTTGAAAAACAATCAATTGATTTTCACTGAATATAAAGGATTTTTATAAAAAATTATTTTTCAAAAATGATTTTTACTTGATTCAAATGAGCTTCTGCATACTTCTATCATGATGCAAGCGAGCAAACAACACACATTTTTTAAGACTTAAATCATACCCAAACTAATCTTCAAACTTGGATTGATTCATCAAATCTTCAAACTTGGATTCTATAGTTGTTAGAAAAAACACTTAAATAGCTTCTAATGGTTTTGTTGGGGTTAAGCTTGATGTCACGGTGGCTGCTGGTTTGGAAGTCCAGGAGTTTCGCTTTATACCTTCTAATTTGCACTTGATTGCTAGTAGATCATGCCTTTTGTAAGGCTATGGCTAGATGCCGGAGGGGTGCAGGTTACTCAAACTCTTTCTTCTAAGTTTAAGGAGAAGATTAAGTTGATTTTTAAGTATTGGGCCGCTTGGGTAGAGCAGGGGTTCCCTAGTGATCCAGATGACATGGAGGTGTGTATTTAGACTTCTAGGAAACTAGGGAGACTGGGGAAGGTTGCTTCCAAGACTACTAAAAAACCTGTTAAAGTGGGTACTACAAAAAAGAAATAATGGAGGATTTGTGAATATCTGTTTTAGTTTTCTTTCTTTTGTTGTTCTGTTTTGAACATAAAGGATAGATCTCTTTTGACTCTTATGTTAATTTCTCTTAATTTTGTTTATTTATTTTTTTATTACCCTTGTGGGTTGGTTTGATGGTGTCTTTTGTTTCTTTCTTTTCATGGATTTAATCTAGTCCTCCATTATCTTGTTTTCTTTTTCATTTACTTTTTAATAAAAATCTTTAGCATAAACTTTAATAAAAAATAATTAAGGTAAAATAAGAATATGAAATTTATACATATTTTTTTTTATGCATGTTTATAACTTTTTTGATAATTTTAAAATAAATTAAAGATAAAATATGAATATGAAATGTGTAAATCAAAGAGGAGAATCCATTTACATATTATTATAGATCAAACAGAATTTTGATTATTCAAATAAAATCTCGTATTCTAATATTGTTAATGAAAAAAAAAATTGATGACTAATAAAACTAACAAAAATGACATTTGAACTATATGAGAGGGAAGAAATAAGTAAAAGGAAAACATTAATATACAAATATAAAACCTTAGGAGTCAAATAATTAGTTTGATAAAAATTGAGACATATAACTTTTAAAATAATATTGAAGTGATCTGTAGGAATTTTGGAAAATGTTGTTTTTGTTTTTTTTTTTTTTTTTTTTTTTTTTTTTTTTTCGGATTCTTAGTTACCCTCAAAATCACATTGCAAAGCACTTCTTAGAGAATAATTGAAGTTTAATCCATTTTAAAAAAAAAAATTATATTAACTGCTGTTTTCATTAAATTTTTTGTCCTAATTTTTATTCTCAAACTAATTAATCTCCTATGCATTTATTAAAATAATTAAATAATTTCAAAGTAGTATATTTCATTTTCTCCTTAATACTTAAATTCCTGTTACTGATGGAAGGGAGGGAATAGTATAAACTGAAGTTACAAAATCTTATTTCAGTTGTCACACAAGGACTGTAATTTAAATTTTATTTTCACCCACGTGTATACACAAACCATATAACATATATACCACTTTATGAAACAGTTTTATTGAAATAGTCTGACTCTTATTTTAATAAAATAAATAAATTAATTATTTAAAAAAAAATGTATTGTTAGATGATTAAAATTGAAATAATTGTGTGGTGCAAGTATATCTTATAAATAAATAGTTTTAATAAAATAATCAAAGTAATAAAAATTGTTTAATTATATTTTTGTTTTATTATTTATTTATTTCATTTCTTTTTATTCTTCTATTAATAAAAGATTCCAATTCCTTGAATTTAAAACATCAAATAAGACTAATTAATAAATCAACAAAAAGAGATTTACAGCTCCGAATTCAAAAGATGAAATTTAAAATAAAACCACAATAAATTTAATAAAGTGTTTTTTCGACCTCAAGAATCCGTTTCAGATCGTCTTTGGGCCTGCATAAAGCTTGGTTAGTGACAGTGACATCTGTCTTCTATTCCTATAAATTAATGGAGTTTTGGTCTTTCATATTCAAAGCAGAGATATCTTACCTCCCTTCAATTTAAAGCCACAGAGTACAACATACTAGAAAACAAGCAGGTCTAAAGAAGGTTTAAGCACAGTATGCTAGAAAAGAAGCATGTCTAACGTAGGTTTAAGGTTATGCTAAAAAACAAGCATGTCTAACGTAGGTTTAAGATTATGCTTAAAAACAAGCATGTCTAACGTAGGTTTAAGCGGTAGAATTTTATTTCATATTTATCGTACTAGTGAGAAGAAAATTATTAAAATAAATAAATCGTGTCAAGAAAACGATTTTAAGTGAAAAAAAGTCTTACTAACGTACTACGATTTCACAAAAACGTGAAAAAATCTTTTCACTTGTAAAGCATCATTATCAACTTCCTGTTTTTCCACAGGATGCCGAACCCAACTCAAACTTCACTCTACACTCTACACACTGCAAACTTTCATCCTTCCATTTCGAGGAATTAACAGAATTTGAAACAATTAAACATTAGCTCCAACGATTAATCAGAATTACAACTTCCATTAGTCAACAACCACAATAGAAGTTCCAAGATTAAAGCTGCAAACATCATAATTGGATAAAATTCTGTGAATTCAATTCAACAATAAATTACTTCTTTGAACTTACACAAGTTTTAGATTGCAACATAGACATTATACTTAAACAATATTGTATGTGAAAGAAAATAAATAAAATTACTTGAAATGGTTTATCCACACAGGGGCTTGAAAGGAGGTGACACGAGGGTCAAACATCCACTGAGAGTAATAAAGTGAAATAGAACCTGTGAAAAAACATAAAAAATATAAAACAAACTAAAGAACATCCATTAGTAGAAAAAAGAGATTTAATCGCGGTTATATAAGGCTTACAAGCACGGTTCCGGAATCGCGATAGATATAACCGCGATAAAAAGTACTGAAGATATAATCGCGATGAAAACTATAACATACTACCGCGGTTCTTTAGCAACCGCGTTAAGAAATGCTCATATTGTGCAAAAATGACTAAAAAAAGACGTTGTCATTACACATACCAATGTTGTTTTCTCTACAACCGCGCTGGTATGTGCAATTTTTTTTTTAATATTCGCTGCTGCCCACCAAAATTGGCAGCAACCTAAGACTCAATTATGCTTCTAATTCACAACAAATCAAGCACTCCAACCAACTTGAAATAAGCACATCACCGGATAGTTTTCAATCCTTGGAAGAGCACTGCATACACAGGCCAGACAATAATACAAACACACAAACTACAGAAAATAACGGTAATTGGCATACCTTGGTGCATTTTTAAGAACTTCGAATTCCTCTTTTGTTGGAAGAGGCCGCCCAAAACCATCCTTGGGCCTCGTTTTTTTTCTCTTCATTCAAATTCGTACTCTACGGTCTAAGAGGCAAGAAACACGATTATATTCAATCATACAATAGCTAAAACCGAGTGGCAAATTAATTCCATTACTATTAAACACAAAGTAAGTGACGGATGAGGTACATGGAAGAGGAAGGTGCATCACAAGCATTATCGTGTTGAGGTCCCTTGTCCATGTCCTCTCGTTTCTTCTCATCATTCATTTCTGCAGCTTTGGCACTTTCGACATTGTAACCTGGAGGATGAACTACATGAAACTAACAACTTGCATAAGCTCCACCTACACAAAATCTTAATTTCAAATAACGAGTCACGAAGAGAATGAAGCCATGAAACACGAAAGAGAATGCAGTACGAACCTTTTCCTTCTCCAAGAAGGAGATGAGAGCAGTTTGGCGAAAGAACTCCTGCTCCTGCGCGAACTGGAACCGCAGAGAGAGAGAGGAATTAATTGGATGCTGAATTGGTATGGAATGGGAGGAATCGAAGAAAACATACCTCGCGAGAAAACTCTTTGGCGCGGCATTGGCAATTGGCGTGGGTTTGTTCAACGATCCACTTGCGGCGTTGGTTAGGATAAGAGAGAGGATGTCGTGGTGGTGGGGTTGGCGGCGGAAGAAGAAGAAGAAGAAGAATAGACCTTAATGGTGAGGGTGGCGAGACTGCTCGAGAGAAAAAGACGAAGAGACGGCAAGGCGCAGAAGAGGGAGGAAGACGAAAGTGAGAGAGGAAGGAAGAGGTAAACGCGCAAAACCACTAAAAATTATTTTGCAAATACCAACGTGGTTGTTTAAACAACTGCGCTGGTATCTCCTGCAACGTTAATACAATTACGGTTGATGTAAACAATCGCGGTGGTATGGTTGCACTTAATTTAAAAAATGTCACCGCATTATTTTTAATTACGGTTCTCTCTTAACCGCGACGATATCCTAGTTATCTAAGACAAAGTAAAAGAGAAGCTGAAAAAAAAAATTATATGATAATTTTATAACTAAAAATGAATTAAAACAGATTTTAGGGCTTCGGTGGTAAATTTGCATCAATAATAACTGATAAATATTATTTAGTAAACTTAAACAAGTTCCACATAACTAAATTGTGAAATTGTGAGATGAGTATTTTTCTTCCACTTATGCACCCTACTTTAACTCAGTGGAGAAATGATTTTTTTTTTGTTTTTTTCATATTAAGGCAGAATGGTAGTCAAAGGCTAATATTATGTAATGCATGTCGGCAACATTTTTTTTTTCATTTTTATATATTTAATTTCTTAGATGAAATAGTTTTAATGTGAGTCGTGTTTCACACTATATTTTTACATATTTATGTTGATGATCGGTATCATTTTTAACTAAATAAAAATAATTAATTGTAGATCATTTAATAAAGTATCTTAGATTGTGTGATGAACAATAAACCTATTTACTGTATAAAAAGACAAAAAAAATTAATTGTAGATAATTTTAATTAAATCCAAATTGTTTCTCAATAAATTTGATAATAAAAACAAGGTTCATCAAATTGGATTATAATATTAATTATCTATTTTATTCGATCTTCTTTAATTTTAATTTAAGTCATTCAAGATTTTTTAAATTAATTTAATTTTTTCTAATTTTAAACAATAAATTTGTTGTCATAAAATTCTAAAACTTTAATTTAAAAAAAATTATTCAAACACCATTATTCTAAAGCATTTCAAATTTTATGTAAAAATAAATTACCTTTTAAAATCTTATATCCATTTTTTCTTATCTTATGAATAAGCTTTTATTTAGTGAGACGGTTACATTTTATTCGTTATGTTTATTTTTTTTTTCCTAGAACCTGTTTTTTTTTTTGTATATTTTATTTTCATAAGTTACCATAACTTTTTTGTTTTTTCTTCATGACAATAGGTTATAAAAATAATATTTTGCCCCAAAGGTGTGGCTAAGAATAAGAACTGTGAGTGAAAAGGACGCCCATTATAATTAAATTAAGCACGTTGTGAAATAGAATTTAGCATCAAAATGTTATGAAACATTACTTAAGTGTGCGAGAGGAAAAAGAGAAAAAAAACAAAGAATAGGCTTCGTACCGAGAGCTGGTAGGAGAGATGTCATTATTATTTTGCAAAGTTGATAAGAAAAAATTGACATAAGATACATTCTATATGAAACTAAATCCATAATCTTTAAGACTTCTAAAAAAGTAACTTGATCAAATATTACACTATCACTAATTTTACCAAAAATATCTCAATAAACAAATCTTAAAAAAATAAATAATATAATACTTAAAATACAAATTTTCTAAAATCTAACAATATTTATTAGAAATGGAATCCATACCAATACCAACACATTCAATAAAATAATTTTTTTATTTTATGCAATATATTATAAATTAACAAACATAATATAATATAATTCTATTTTAAAAAAAGACCGAAATTAGACATCACTATCCAATTTACTGTCTATAATTAATAATTAAATATAATATAATAAAAATAAACAAAAATTAAGATAGTGTCGATTTCACTAAAAATAAAAATAATTTATTAATATCAGGTTAGTCAATGCTAATAATACATAATATACATTTAATTTTTAAAATTAGTGTAAGTTAATAAGAATTAAAAAAATTATAATTTATTTTAAAATAGCCTACACTACAATGAATTATTGGATTTTCTTCCCTTCGCATTAAACAATTTTTTTTTTTAAAATATGTAGTGGCTACAAAGGTTTTCTACATTCTGTATGGGACCACCGCGTAAATAGAAAATTATTCTAACAGAATTTGAAACAATTAAACGTTAACTCCAACAATTAATCAGAATTATAACTTCCATAAGTCCACAACCACAATAGAAGTTTAAAGATTAAAACTGCAAACATAATAATTGGATAAAATTGTGTGAATTCAATTCAATAACAAATTACAACTTTTTGAACTTACAGAAGTTTTAAAGTGCAACATGGATATTATACTTCAAAATTATTGTATGTGAAAGATAAATAAATAAAATTACATGAAATTTAATAGCCAAATAGGGTTTGAAAAGAGAAACATATCTGCAATTGTTTTTCCACGCAGAGACTTGAAAAAAGGTGTCATACGGGTGCAAACCTCTAGTAATCAAGTGAATAGAACATGTGAAAACAATGCAACAACTGAAATAGAACATGTGAAAACAATGCAACAAGTGAAAAAAAAAAAAAAAAAAAAGAAAAAAAAAAAAAAAAAAAAATGAAAAAAAAGAAAAAAGAGAAAAAAAAAAAAAAGTATAATATATAAAGAAAAAGTAGAAGTAGCAGTAACTAAAGAAAATCTAAGACAGAAAAAGAAAAACTGAAAAGATGAAAAGTTGTTTTCTATGCTAATTTATAACTGAAAATGAACTAAAACAGATTGTTACAGCTTGGTGGTAAATTTTCATCACTTATAATTGATAAATTTTCGTTTCTTATATTGATGTTTAGAGCTGCTAAATGTTAGGCAAAGATATTTTGATGCATACACAATTAACAACCCAACATAACTTTCTGAACTTGACTTCTATGGTTCAATTAGTGATCCTTTCCTCTTCTCCACCAGTACAGATTGAGCAAAACTCTGCATGGACAAAGTAATAATAACAAGACACACAAAATTTGTAAGACAAAGATCTCCTCAATTAGGTCGAATTCTATAATGAATGGCAAAACTTTGTTTCTGAAAAGAAAAAAAAAAAAAAAAAAAA
>Ga0209700_102844_pt1 | contig 34381 bp, 15 predicted proteins | sample SiratroredBW_FD_187528 | JGI IMG/M metagenome (GOLD analysis project Ga0209700, IMG submission 187528) | Root nodule microbial communities of legume samples collected from California, USA - Siratro red BW (SPAdes) (version 2) | ecosystem: Host-associated > Plants > Roots > Nodule | place: USA...
AACAGTTGCTATTTAGTATTTAAAAATCTAATAATAATTTCTTTCTCAAGTACACCCTTATTTAATATCTAATAACTATAGGTTTATTGAAGATTGAGGCGTGTATATATATATATATATATATATTAAACAATGTCACTTTTTAAAATTAGTTCATATAAGTTTCTAACTGCTGACTACACATATAAATTCATAACTAATTTGATATACAATTATAATTTAAGAGTTTTAAATGCAAAAACTAAGGTAAAACCGGCTTAGTTAATTTTAAATATAATTGAAAAAACCTTAAAGTTAGAGATTGAATATTCCTATCATCAGATTAAAATAAGTAAAAAAAATGGTAGAAAGTAAAAAAAGAAAAATAGCACAAGTGATACTAGAATTGGGGCGAATTTTCACAACACTCTATATTCTTTTCTCGTATCATGTTATACATTTATCATATATTGTTTTGTCTCTTCTTATCTTTTCCCTTTTTTATAAATATTTCAGATTTTTTCTATAATACGAAGAGCATTATCGGAATCACATTGAGAGCGTCTCGTGCTTGACAAATTCTTGTGTCTTCTTCAAGCCGAAAGCAAGCTGAGAAGACTTACCTGGGGCTTTTGTGGAAGTGTCACGTGAGCGATTGTATATGCACGTGACCGAATGAAAAAGAAAGATCATTAGCCAACAAAGTTTGATATTCTATTTTAGAATTTTTTATAAATAAAATACCATTTTGTTCTCGCTTATCTAGTGACCTGTTCATAAACATTTGTACGTGTCACTGGTAGTGGTGGGGTGCGCATTTAAGTGAAAGCATAGGAGGTAAAAGGTAAAACGAGGTTGAAAAAAAAAAAAAAAGGAAAAGTGATAAAAAAATGATGAAAATAAAAGTTGTTTCAATTAAAGGAAAATACTTTTATTATATTATACTTTTAAAACTTTTAGGAAAAAAAAATCAACCGAGTCCATTATGCCGTGTTTGTTACAAACAAGTCACTCAATCTTACATCTTTTTAGGTTCTCATACTTTCTACAAAAGGAAGTAAAAAAGCCAAACAGTTATAAATATTTTAATTTTTTCTTAACATATAGTATATTTTATTTTTTAATAATTTATTTTTAATTGTATATTTAATATATGCAGTCATACTCTCATTTTCACCTAATTTAGACTATCTATAATATATTTAATTTATCTTAAGGTAAAAAACTTGACTTACTGAATCACCAGTGTAGGACTTGGAAACATACCATTTGTGGAAGTGTTAGGAAGAATTCGAATTGATTCATCTTTTTATATATAGGTAATGGAGTAAAAATAGATTATGGAAATGAGTAATAACTTTTCCCAATGAGAATTTTTAGTTTATTGTAATAAATGGCATGGTAAAAATTGTCAAAGTAAAAACTTATTACATAAGTTTTAATATGACCAAATCATGTTTTAGAATTTAATTTAATTTTATATGGGACAATATGCAGTAAAAAGGTCAATTGCCATTTTTGTCCCTATTTTTTTTTTTTACCAATTGTAGTCTTCAATTTCTAATTATTCATAGTTTCGGTTCCTAATTTTTTTCATGCAATTTTGATCTTTTAATTTTAAATTATTTATAATTTTTAATTTAATTATACGTAATTTTCATTACTTTGAACATGATACACTGATATTAGGAGAAAACACATTATATTCACTTTTGTTTACATGACTAAATAGACTAAAAATTATAGAAATTTGTTACTAAAATGTAATATTATAACAATATGCTTTTAAAATTAAAAATTGAAAATTTTGTGTAGCAAAAATTAAGACATCAAAATTATGAATAGTTAAAAATAAAAAAAAATTGTGAGAACAAAATTTAGAACCAACATTGTATGTTTTGTAAAATATAAGAACTAAAATTAGAATTAAGTCTTAACTAAAAAATTAAATAATTAATACATATACAGACATTTATTCATTTTGTTTGCATTACAGGTTTTTTCACGCCCACTAGGCAAAGATACACTACTCGCTAATTCAACAAAATTACTAAATAAGTATGTTTGATGTTGAATGAATCATTCATAATAGTTTTCTCAATAGCAATTATTTGTTTTTTTTGGTATTTTTCACTTATCTAAATGAATGTGATTCTCCAATAATAAACATTTCCATTATTATTTTAAATACGAATCCTGCCTTTTATTTTATTTTTGAAAAATCTGAAAATACCATTCTCCTTGTATGAAAAATGCCTTGGGGTGCTGGTCGGTGAGAAGTTTATAAGAATAAAAAAAAAAGTGAAAAAAGTATGTTGATGTGTTAAGTTGGGAAAGAAGAAGGCACCTAAGAAAGTGGAAGATACATCATAAAGTAATGTTACTAATGTCAAATCCTTTTCTAACTTTATTAATTAGTGTATTTAAAATATGTCAATGCTAGCATCATTTGATGAAAATCATTGTCAAATAATCAATCAGCAAGGTCATTCAATAAACATAAAAAAACTCTTACTCACTCCTAATTACTTATTATTTTTATATTAAAAAATAAAAAGTAGATTGAGATATAAAACATAATTACAATAGCAATACACTTAGGATAATATTTATTGTTAAAACAAAAAATAAAATCATTACATTGCAACAATTTTAAGACACAATTTAATTACCATGAATTGCACAATAGTAACAACTGGTGTCCTTTAATCAATGTTGTTGTTTTGTTAAAGTATTGGAGATTCAACTGACGTATTTATGATATATTAAATTATAAATTTATTTAGGAAATATAAGGTAAAAAGTAATTATATAAAATAAGACGTTATTCATCATTAAATTTTAGAAAACATCATGTTTTTTTCTCTCTCCATTTATTTAAAAAGTTACTCTTTAGCAATTCCATAAAGCAATATCTGCATGTTCATGGCGACAAAGGACACCAAAATCATTCTATTATAATAAACTAATAGGTTTGAATTAAATAGTATAATAAAAAGTAAAGCATGGGAGGGATAGCATTTTTGGAAGCTCCAACAGTGATCTATGAACCTTGACAACGGCACCACTTATGCACCGTCCTTGACGTTGATTGACCAAGAATAAAGGAGATCAAAACATGCGTTCCTTCCATGCATCATCAACTCCTATACAAAACAAGACTATTAGATATATCATAATAATAACATTTTAAAATTTTAAATTTTTTTTATTTTTTTACAAAATAAACATTTTTTATTTAATCTTACATGTTCAAACAAATTACGATTTTTTTTCTAAAAATTAATAAAAATGATGTGAGCATAATATTATTTATACAAATAGAGGGTTGTGATCATAATTTGCCGGGTATGGTATGTGACATCTTATAAGCCGGTTGCGCCGAGCCATGAGAAGGAAGCAGCTACGTGTCGGTAAAAGGTCGGTACCATCGACGTCTTCCATATAAGTCACTTTCTCTTAAAAAAAAGCATAATTAATTTTTAAAAAATAAAAAATTATTATTTATAATTTTTCAACAAAAAGCCCTTTGTTTTCCACTCCCCCATCCCACTCCACTTTTGTTTTTTCTCCCTTCTCCTGCAACTTAATAATCGATGCATTAATCGCTCTATCTGTCTACTCCACTCTCCGTTTAGAACAAGATCACCATTCACACGCTTATTCCCATTCAATGCATCCACTTCTGTTATCTCAACACAACCTTGCATGAGAGAAAAGAGAAAGAGAAATTCCCACCACCATATTCGCTAATTACATTTTAACACATCTTTCACCTCTCTCTGTGTCAATCGTTTAAACGCTGCCGTTTCTTCAGTTGCCTCAGTTTCGAAAACCAACTCACACTTGTATTATTGCTGCGTTGTGCTTGCTACTGGTATGTTGTTGTTTTAGCTGAATTTTAGGACTTCCTGTGTGCAACCAAAATTTAATGTTTTCACCTTTTTCCCCATTTTCCGTTACGAGTTCAGTAGAGTTGACTCGTTGATCTGCCGCGACTTGATTCGTTCCCCTCTTTTTTTCACTGTATTCTGCGTCGAATCGAACGGCTTCACTGAAACGCTGTCGTTTTAGGTGTTGATCTCGGCTTCGGTTACCCCCTCGGGGACAATCATGAGTAAAGCTCCGATTCTCGAAATCGAACCCAAGGAACTCAAATTTATATGTGAGTGCATTTTCTAATTCTTCTATTAGTGTGCGTTTGGCCGTCCATGCTGATACTGTTGAATCTATTATGACTTGTGTGTTTGTGTGGTCGGTTGAATAATATGCGGTGATTTTTGGCCTTTGTAGTTGAATTGAAGAAGCAAAGTTCTTGCTCGGTTCGGTTGACTAATAACACCTCCGACTATGTGGCGTTCAAGGTCTGAACACCTTTCTTTTATCCCTGTTAGTTGGGGTTAGGCACTGGGCTGGACGGGAAGATTAATCATTTTGGTATCATTGATGTTCGCAGGTCAAAACGACGTCGCCTAAGAAATATTCGGTGCGTCCAAATGTTGGAGTTCTCATGCCGAAAGCTACCTGTGAATTCATAGGTAAGTCTTCATCTTATGTGTGTTTGTTTGGTATTTTTCCCCTTTGAGACACTTAACTTAAATTAGTTAATCTCTCTTGAGAATAACTTTAGTCAGTGCGGTGGATTATTTTGGAATAGAGGCCAAATGGCCTGAATTTGGCACGACATACTTTTCTTTGACCACTCTTATATTGCTTATTGCTTTTCAATTTTAAATTGATGTAATTGCGAGTGTTTTAGTGAAATTTAATTTTTCAAGGAATACCAGTTTTCCCCGAACAACAGCTGAAGATGAATCTTCAAATATGAAAATTAATTTTAGCATCGTAGTTTCAGTCCCCTTCCCCTCCCAAATTCAATTTTTATTACCTGTATTTGTCATCAAACAGTTACAATGCAAGCCCAAAGGGAAGCACCTGAAGATATGGTGTGCAAGGACAAGTTCTTAATCCAGAGTTCGGTGGTTCCTGCCGAAACAACCAGTGACGAGGTTACTTCCAGCCTGGTATGGATATTTAAGAGTGCGTGATTTAGTACTATGGTAGATTTTATATTGATTTCTATATTATGATTTATTGTTTGGTAATGGCAGTTTGTTAAAGATGGAAGGAAATATGTGGAAGAGAATAAGCTGAAGGTGACCCTCATCAGCCCACCCAATTCACCTAATCTCTCTCCTATTAATGGTGACTTCAATAATGGTCTTGATCATGGAAAGGTTCAGATATATAGTAAAGATGAAATCCAATCGCCAGAGCCGATGGTCAGAGTAAACTTCACCATACTTCGCTCTAAATTATTGTCTTTTCTCTACTTCGTTTTTGAGATATTTCAAATCCCGTAGAAAAGATAATTGAATATCATAGCTACATATTTAAGGGTTCTATTGGTTTTTATTTCTGGATTGTTATTTTCATAATTTGAAAGGATGCATTGTTAAGAGCTGCAAATTTTTCATTTTTTCTTGTGGCACTTTGGAAACATGTTATAAAACCTCTTATTTTCTGAGAGCTGTTATCTCTGCTGTTTTTGGTAGTCTTTGTGCGTGTAAGGATGATCAATTTTATGATTTCAATTCATAAGTGTTGCATAAGTCATTCAAATGTTTTCTGTTCCTTGTGTATGTCAGGTTCTCAAAAATCCAGACATGGTTCATGAGGTATTAAAGCTAGAAGAGGATATGGAGCTGAGGCCAGATTATTATATGGGGTTGGACACTGTGAAGGATGTAGAGGAGCCAAATGAAGAAGAACAGTTAAAAGTGTCAAAAGATAAGGATTTGAACATGGTAAAGGATGTAGAAGGACTGAAACCACAAAAAAAGTTAGAGGTAGAAGTGTCAAAAGATATGGATTTGAACAAAGTAAAGAATGAAGAGGAGCTGAAACCAGAGAAAGCAACGGAGTTGAAAATGTCTGAAGTTATGGATTTTAACAAAGTAAAGAATGCGGAGGAGCTGAAACCAGAGAAAGCAACAGAGTTGGAAGTGTCTAAAGTTCTGGATTTGAACAAAGTAAAGAATGAAGAGGAGCTGAAACCAGAGAATGCGGCAGAGTTGAAAAATTCAGAAGTTCAGATTTTAAACCCAGTAAATTCTGTAAAGGAACTGAATCCAGAAGGAGAGTTAAAAAAGTCAAAAGATCTGGAGTTCAAAACAGCAAAGAATATTGAGGAACTGAAGGCAGAAAAAGTTGAAGAGTTAAAAATGTCGAAAGATATGGAGTTGAAAGCATTAAAGAATGTTGAGGAACTGAAGCCAGAAAAAGAAGCTGAGTTAAGAGTTTCAAAGAGTATAGAGGAGCTCAAATTAATGCAAGCTATTGAAGAGATGAAGTTAAAGCTTGATGGACTTGAGTCAAAACTAAATGAGGTTTGGCATGCCACCATTCTCTATTGTTGAAACTTTTTATCTGCTTGCATGTCTGACATGCTTCCTAGTAAGTTGCAAGTTGAAGCAAATTTGGTTTACAAAATTTTCTATGACCATTTCAAGAGTTTGATTATTTTTATGCCTTGTCAAAGCACATTTTGGGCTAGTTTTCATTCGAGAGGGTTGAAGCATAAAGTATTCTTTAGACCTTTTTCACTTTACTGAAATATTTATTAGCATACTTGTTTTAAATTATATAGCTTCACAGATTTTTGTGTGATTGCATGCTTGATTGTTATTTACATTACTTTTTCCCTTCCTATTGATTTGAGATCCACTACATTTGTTGAACAAAATATAAGTTGGAATTAGAAAAACCAAAGGAGACAGCCAGGCTGCTCTCTTAACATCTTTTTTAATATACAGATGTGCAATTTGTGGGATGATTAGGGTCACAAAATGGTATAACTGTATTAGCAGACTTTTACATTCATCTAGAGTTTATTAGTTTGACATTTCTATATACTTAACTCTCTGAAAATGTCTTTCTTTTTTTCTGTTGCAAATAGCAATGAATCAATCCGATCCTTTGGGTTTCCTCATTAAAACGGGCGGAAGTAATAGTGGGTATTGAGATGATATTGTTTCTTATTCTTGTTTCTTATTTACTCTGCAGTCTGGAGTAACAATATCAAAGTTAACAGAGGAGAGGAGGCTCAGCAATTATGAGACAAAAATCTTGCAAGAAAAACTAGTAAGCTTGGGAGTCACTTTATAGTTTTACTAGTAGTATTTATTGTGGCCTTTATTAATTGGTTCTTGCCATAATACCTGAGATGCAATAATAATTGTGTCATTCTATATTTTGAATTGCTATCAACATACAAGTGGTGGTGCTTTCGGAAAACTGGGTTGTGGGGGCCGGGTTCTTGAGAAAGTATTTATCAATATTGTAAATTAGATATTGTCTGTTGCTTTAGAATTATTCCCCATTTACATGCATGCAATTTTTCAATTTTATTCCGTTTCTTCTTTTAGGGTCAGTAGATTCCATTTCTTAATGGTGGGTTTATTCTTTTTGTAGGCAGATCTCATCAATAAAGGTCCAAAAAAAGTTCAAGTCGGATTCCCACTTCTATATGTCTGTATGGTGGCACTTGTCTGTGTCTTCTTGGGATACCGTTTGCACTCGTAATACTTGGCTGATTAATCGTTTGCAGGAAGCTACTAACATTTTGAATTCCCCGAATTTTTTAATAGCAGAAGTTTAGGCATAAATCCACCTTATAAATGTTATAGTGGGGGATCTGAATACTTTACGATCAGTGATATTCGATCTGATCTCTGTAGTCTATAGTCTATAATCATGTACGTCTCCCCATCTGTATATGCAAAGTTACCCAGGTGTACAAGTACAAATAATGAGATATGGCTGTCTGGTAGATAGATAGATGACTTCTGTGGATAGTAGAAAGCTGAGTGTTGTGTACGCTACTTTAGATTGTTCACCTCTTTCTTTATCTCGACATTTATGTTGGCCTGAGTGAATACCAGCCGTGATAGAACATACAGTTTGAATGTTAAAAAAATTATTAATAATCGCCTTATTTAAAGTGCAATACTTTTAGTCCAAACAACTTGTTTATCCTCCCAATATCATAATTGAGGCCAATGAGACCGTTTTTATTTCTAACACTTGAAGCTATAAGATTAATAACCCCATCCTTCATACAAGTGAAATCTCGTAAGTCATACTGTTTTAAACCTAAGAATAACTAGAAGAAATAAAAAGGTTATAATCCCAATTATGCACCCTCATTTTATCTTAAGTAGGATTGTCCACGGCAAGCACATACTTTTTGGTTCCCCTCACCGTAATTTTTTGAAATAACAAATGATTGTAGGGTGGGTTACTTATCTGTAATTTTCTAAAGTAACAAACAATTGCTTTATGTTGAATTTTTCCATGATTTTACAGTGAAAGTAGATCCATACTGCCCATCAAAACACATTAGGTTTAAGTGATTATCTCTCGTTAATCTCACTTCCATCCTTCAATCCTACAATGAATCACACAATACGAGCCTATGGTTTTATGTTTAACATGTCATACATTATTTCTTTTTTATGCAGGGACATACATTCTTTAAGGCGGTTACATTCTGGAATCTAAAATGTATTAATATACATGTAGTTACGGATTGCATAATCTAATAAAACATTTTAAAATATATATTTTACAATGTATTTTTAAATTCAGAAATAAATTTTAAAATGAATAATCTCAAATATATATTTTTAAACAGTAAGATTGAAGTTTTAATTTTTATAGGATATAGCGATTATAAACGAGAATGGAGAATGCAGTGACCTTAATTTAATTGTTACCGTAACAAAAATAGAAAAAAAGTAGTAGTATTTTTTCTATTCTACATTTACTATACAATCGAAAAAATATTATTTTATTATAATATAATATTTTATTAGAAAACACAGTTGTAAGCAAGTCTTTTTTCCCCTTTCCCATTTGCCTACTTTCCTAAATAAGCCCGTTTTTCATTCTGTCTTTTCCTCTGCAGCAGCATAGCACTAGATCAACCTCATTTCATCGCCAAATGACTATCAGCAGCAGCGCCCGGGTTAGCATTTATCTTAAAATGTGAAGATTATATTGTTGTTATTAATTAATGAAGATTATATTCTAACACAGTGGGCAAATCCAGTTCCAGAGGGAGGCTGGAATTGGAAATGGAGGCAGAAGAAACTCAACACTGATTTGTGGTTCAACGACAGCAGAGTCGGTGGAAGAAATGGTGTTTGAGATGGTGAAGGCAAAAGAATTGGGTGCTGACTTAGTACAGGCTCGGTTGGATTTGTTGAAGGACTTCCACCCAACTCAACATCTTCCATTTCTAATCAATAACCGTCCTTTGCCCATTTTAATCACCTATAGGTTTATATCACAGCATTTTCATTTCATTAATGGTAGGTTTCAATTATAAGTTATAACTCATGCATGGTTGGCTTGTGTGTGTCATTTCAGACCAATATGGGAAGGAGGAGAGTATAAGGGTGATGAAACCAACCGACAAGAAGCTCTACGTCTAGCCATTCATTTCGAATGTGACTTCGTTGAAGTTGAGCTCAAGGTAATTTACTTACCTACTATACTCTTTACCTACCATGCAAAACATAATAAATTCAACAATACTGTAAAAAATGTGCTGCTGTTCCTCATGCTACCTAAAAGCAATTGTTCATTTAAGTTTCATTCATTTTACATCAATCCAAATTTTATTATAATTTTCAATTTCATAGATATGCATTTTATTGTTAAATATTAAGTAGTGGTAACATAATTTTAGGGAGTCTCTCGTTTTTGGTGAAAATCACAACAGTCTTCAAACTACACATTTGTAAAATGAATAGACAGACACACAAAAAAGAACTACACACTATCGTTATCAACCAATTAGACTGCACCTAAACGTAACTCAATAGTGTAGAGTTTAGTGTTGAGACGTAATCACAACATGTATCAAATCTTTTAAAAATCTAATCAAAAAATAATCTGATATATATAATCGAATTGAAATTAAATCTAAACTTATATTTTCTTTGTAAAAATCAATTTGAGATTTTATAGAACGAAAATATAAATAATTGGATTAGATTTCAAATCCTATTTCATATTTTCTAAAAAAATTAGTTTGGATGTTTGTAAAGTGATTTGATACCTAATATTACGTAGAAGATAACTACATATGTTGAAAAATGCACATATATACTTTTATTTGTATCTATTTTTTTTTATCTTCGTCTTGCTAATAATTATAGAATTAAATTTGATGAGATACAAATGGGAATATAATTCGTCAAGTAGTATTTTTTTATATTTTTAATTAGTATTTATTAAAACAAACTATATTTAATTATCTACGAGTTTCATATAAAAAACCGTTCTACATTAAATATCACTACTTTCTAATTTTAATCATATTTTATTATTTATTATTACATTGAATAAAGGTTAATGTTTACTAAACATTATTTTTATCATTAATTTTAAAATTATTTTGTATTTAGATTCAATTTAAAAAAATACGATTTTATATCTGTGTGTTTGTGTATTGAAGGTAGCTCACGACTTCTACAATCGCATTGGACGGAAAAAGCCAGAGAGTGTGAAGATCATTGTCTCTTCGCACAACTTGGAAAATACTCCATCTGTGGAGGAAATTGGTAACCTTGCTGCTACAATTCAAGCTTCCGGCGCCGATATAGTGAAGATTGCTACAACTGCCTTAGACATCACTGATTCTGCACGTCTTCTCCAAGTTCTAGTACACTCTCAAGTAACGTTTCAACTTACCACTGCTCATATACCCATTTCTGTTTATCATAAATTAACAGTTAATTAATGCACTTTTAAAATTTAAATTTATTTACTTTTAAGAACTACTTTAAAAGGTTTTCTAAACACAAGTTATTGTTTCATAGCAAAATGAATGTATAATTCTCTTAAAGGAAAGATAAATAATCACAATAGATAACATAAAGAATGAAATCTTTTTTCTTTTTGTCGGCGGATCGAAGTCTTGCTAATGACTATTCAATTATAAATCTTAAATTTAGATGTGAAATTGTTATTGTAGGATCTTAGTTATAAATTCGTGGGAAAATATGGATAATATCGACTAAGAAGTTATTAATATTTTATTAAAAAGGAATGTATAAACAACATAAATCATATTATATTACAGATGACATTAATTTACATTTGAAAAAACAGAATCAAATCATAACACTCTAACATTCAAAGGAAAATCTATATAAAAGAGGAAATAAACTATAACACTCTGACATTCAAAAGAAAATTTGACCTATAAACTATAATACTCAAATAAACTATAAATCTCAAATAAAGATATTGTACCTTTAATTAGAGTGTCATCTACATGTCATCAAGAATTTGTGAAATTTCTGGCAACTCATTTCTTATTAATTAATCTCAACTCCTTGTTTAATCTTTCATGAATTTGACAAAATTATGAGAAACATAAACTAAGAAGTTATTAATATTTTATTAAAAGACTTTTACAGGCTAACACTCAAAATGTAAACAACTTAATGAAATCCCTACAAAATATGAAACAAAATATATGACTCCAATAGTTACTTGTTCAACATTTATTTCAATTATAAGATTTACACGTTTATGGATTTATTCGAAAATTCACACATATTTCAAGAACTATTTTAATTGAATATTAAGTTATGAATTATTCGAGAATTTTTAAATAAGTTTCTTTACTTTTAAAAGTTATAGATGAAATTAAAAATATTCGACAAACTTTAACAGAATTCTACATCAGGTATTCAATTACAAATGATTAGAATATGTTTGAAAAATTAAAGGTTGAGCAAAAGGTAGGTTTTTTTCCCATTTTGGTGTACTTTTTAATTTTAATTTTCAAAATGGGTAAAAAAAAATTTATTTACCAAAATGGGCAAATTCTGTCACTTAAATAGACATAATTTCAAACTAATCAAAATAAAAGTGGCATGCTGAAAATTTCAATTAATAACATTAATTAAAATCATTTCTTTCTCTATTATCATTTTTTAATTATTTGATATTATAATTTTTAGGTTTAACAATTAATAATAAAAATAATAATCATTATATAAAAATAATTAACAAATATTTTTTTAATTATTTAGCACCATATTTGTTATTTTAACAATTAATAAAAAAATTAATAATAATAATTAACAAAACTGTAATAAAAAATTAAGACATACAAATTTATTTTAAATTAAAACAAAATAACATAATGATAATAATAATAAAAACAATTCATATGAATTTAATAATAATTATTATTTAAATAAAATAACATAATAATAATATGTATACCTAATGCAACCAAACATACACTCGCAAGTTTAGAAATCTGATAGCATGTTTGTTGAATCTGATAATAAGTTTTTTTGAGTTGAGAAACTTCTGAGAATTCATAAGTAGTTCAGGTGTTCACTAGTTAATCTATTCATGGAAAAAAAAAAAGGTGTAACATTTTCTGTTAATAATAAAATAAAAAAGTATCACACGTTGAGTTTAATCGCGTGAATAACTGTAGGTCCCAATGATAGGAATTGCAATTGGGGAGAAGGGGATTTTGTCACGGGTACTCTGTGCAAAATTTGGAGGATTTCTCACCTTTGGTTCAATTGAGGATGGTGGTGTATCAGCTCCTGGGCAACCAACTATCAAAGAATTGTTGGATTTGTACAATTTTAGACATATTGGGGTTGACACCAAAGTACACGGTGTTATAGGAAATCCTACCAGTCATAGCAAAAGTCCTCATCTTTATAATGCAGCTTTCAAGTCTCTGGGATTTGATGGAGTTTACTTGCCATTCTCGGTCGATAATGTCTCAGATTTTCTCAACACTTACTCTACTCTTGATTTTGTTGGATACAGGTATGATGATATCCTCCAAGATTCTTCTACTCTGTAATATATACTTGAATAAAGATATTTCTATTTTTCTATATTATACTTTGTGTTAGGTATCCGACTATCAAGGTTTAGTTGTTAGTCTAAATTTCATATTATCTAGAAACAAGAAAATTGACTAACATATAGAAAGAAGATTTAAAAACTTATTGTTTTAAGATTTTGAATTAAAAGTGATATTATTCTTTTATTAGATCTATCTATTATTTTATTTTTTTTAATCTTTCAGATATTTTTCTCTTGGATTTTCCTACGCTTTGACCCTTATTTAGTGCTAGTGACGTATATGTTTATTCTTAATATACTTTAGAACATAAGTAAATGATCTATAAAAAGCTTATTTAATGGTGTCATGTGGTCACAAAAATTTAGCAGGACAGCATTTTTGTAGTGAAAAGGCTAATGTAATGGTTGTGTCAAAATTATGGTTTCAATCTCACGATTGCTAGTAATTCTTAGTTCTTTAATAAAACCAGTTACACGATTCCTCACAAGGTGGATGGACTTAGATGTTGTGATGAGGTTGATCCTATTGCTAAGGTATTTACTATTTGGACTTAAAAAACCTCTGTCCCATTTTTTCTATCATTTGAACATAATTTGGTTTCCTATTCAACTCATTTTATCAGGCAATAGGAGCTATTAGCTGCATGATTAGGAGGCCAAGTGATGGGAAACTAATAGGTTATAATATTGATTATCTTGGGGCCATTGCAGCTATTGAGGAACGACTACAGGGTTTCTACATATGTTGCTTTATTTTCTTTGCAGATATTCAGGAAGGATACAAGGCTTTGGTTTATTTATAGGCTTTTTGTTACAATTGTTTGCAGATTCAAACGGAAGATCCATGTCTGGTTCACCTTTATATGGTAAACTGTTTGTGGTTATAGGAGCTGGTGGGGCAGGAAAGGCACTAGCTTACGGTGGAAAACAAAAGGGTGCAAGAATAGTTGTTGCAAATCGTACATATGGTGAGAAAGTGTTGTTGGTTTAGTTTGATAGTTCACTCCTTGTGATGAATGAAGATGAGGAGCATAATATGTTTCTTTTCTCTTTGTTATCAGCCAAAGCCAAAGAACTTGCCGACAGTGTGGGAGGAAAGGCTATTACTTTGTCTGAATTAGAGAACTTCCACCCAGAAGAAGGCATGATTCTCGCAAATGCTACATCTGTTGGAATGGAACCAAAAATTGACGAGTCACTGGTACCAAAGGTTTGGTGTTAGTGTAGCACATTCTGATATTACCAGAAGTTACAATAAATTACTCTAAGAAAGTTACATCAACAATAGTTTTTAAGAAGTTGGCTCTAAAAGGATCTATGATTTTAAATTATAAACGTCATGCCACATGTTGTTTCAATGTTTTAACAGGAAGCCTTGAAATACTATTCCTTGGTATTTGATGCCATTTACACTCCAAAATTGACAAGACTCCTTCAAGAAGCACGAGAAGTTGGTGCTGCCATCGTCTATGGTACAGAAATGTTCATCAATCAAGCATTCGTGCAGTTTGAAAAGTTCACAAGGTTGCCAGGTTAGACAAGAACGAAAAAAGTAGCACAGTAATAACTAATAATCCGTTTTAATATATATATATATATATATATATATATATATATATTTATTTATTTATTTATTTATTTTTTTCTTCTCCTGCACCTCCACCTTTTACATGAATCCACTTTTTATGTGACAGCACCAAAGCAACTCATGAGGGATATGCTGGCAAGAAATACCTGAGAATAAGATAGATCAAGATAAGGTATATGAAAAGGACTTATAATCTATTTTCAACCTTCATTCCCTGTGGGACTTTTTGGTGAGGAACAAACTGTATAAATTTGAGCAATTTGATTGGTTTCCTTCAAATATATTAATTTAGATTCTAATGTAATGTAAATAAGAAAAAAAAAGTTTCTGGTAATACTTTCTTTTTTCTAATCTTGAATATATTTATTATATTTTAAAAATTGTAATTTTATGTGAAGTGAGTTTCTCTTTGCATGTCACCTATAGCAATCACAACACATTTTCTTAGTTAACTATAGTTTAATCGTTCCTATTAACGTATCATTATAAAGAATATATAATATATAATTATTAATTTATGCTATTATTTTTTTTATGAATTAAGAAGGTATCTTCACTTGTTTAATAGTTTATGTTCTTTTTGAGATGTTCTCCTCGTGATATTGATGGTCTCTTTCAATAAAGGGTGGATGTGTGAACCTTTAAAAGGTGCTTAGACGTTTAAGTATGATATCTTAGCTAGTTGAGAGTAATAAATGTTATTGAAAACATATTTCTACTTTGTCTTTATCAACCTATTTATAGAGTTATAGAGTTATGTTGGGTCCCTAGACGATATTTTCAATATGATTATGTAATCTTTACAGTCTTTTATGGTGAAGATGATCTTAGTCATGTCTAATACACTAGTTTTTGGACTTGGAAAACTTTGCATGAACGTCTTCTTTTGCAAGAAAAATTCTATGAATGTTCTTTGATGAGTGTCGAGATGATTTTAGCTGGTCTCTATTATCTCGCTAACCTTAGGCTCGAGGGTATTCCTTGTAATATAAGGTTTTTAATATGGGTTGGTTGGGGACTTGAAATGACATCTCTTGTGATTCGTGTTCGAAACGGTTGTATCCATTGGATGTGGATAAATCTGACAATTGGGAAAGGATGTGTTTTTTCGGCTACCTCACTTTCCAAATTCTATAAACAGGAGTGGGTCACAATGTTGGGACCACTCATGTGTTTACCATTCATCTTATTAGTGGCTAGGTGTAGAGAGTTCATTTTTTCCCAAGTCAGTGATGTCTTCTTCTTCAAGTATGTCGACCTCTTTAGGTGGATACTCATTGGAGGATTTTAGTGAGCCTTCAGTTGCTATAGTGGGTGTCATTTCTGCTTCCAAGACTAGGATACATCGAGTCAATGCTCATGGTAGAGCAACAAATCTGGTCATGGAGCAGGCCAAGAGTGATCTTCCACTTTGGTCGGTTATGATTGGGTAGATATGTGTGTGATCGAGTACTTTTCTAATCGATGGTCATCTATGATAGAGTCTTTTGTAACTAGTGTGTCGATGCTTGAGAAGGATGACAATGTGGGCATACTTTTGTGGGAGCGTGCAATGTTGTTGACAATGTATGTCATGGCCAAAAAGGGACTTCGTTTGAGTTCTTTTATATATGTGTGTCTCTTCATTTCCATTTTCCTTTTAATGAGTTCCTTATAGGTGTCTTTCGAGTCTTAAGTGTTACTCCTACCTAGTTACATTTGAATTCATGGGCTTTACTACAAGCTTTTCGTTTGTTGTGTGACTTGTTTAAACTAAAGTCCTCCCTTTAGATTTTTCTTTATTATTGTCTGGCTAATTGACTTGGTTGATTGATTGTCACTTGTCAACCAATCAGAAATGTATGTTCTTGCGTCATATACGTCTTTGTATAAAAATTTTAAGAGGAGATTTTTTGAAGTCGTGGTGGAGCCTCTGTGATGGAGGACCATCTTCAGGATTATAGATAAAAATAAAGAGATCATATAATTAGAGGCTTGATTTGGAGCTCACCAGAAGTTTAGGCCTCCAAACAAACTTTTAGGCCCAAGTTCAAAATTGAAGAAGATCATTATAGATATTTTGGAGCTTCAAGAATATAAAACCTCTATATGTAAAAATTGTATAGAGTAATGTAGAATTTATTTTTGGGCCAAGTAAAATCGAATTTCAGGCCTTGTATTTTGGATCAAGCAGTGTAGGGTTTTGGGTCTTGAAGCCTATAAGAACCAATGAACATTCACCTATGAAAGAATCATCCAAGAAGGTGCCACCTAGAAAGATAGAAGGCGTCACATGTGCATGTGAAGCTTCCAACTAGGCGCCACATGGAGAGCTTCCTCTCCAAGCTTCTTTTTGCCACTTATCCATATCTTATTGGAGAGTATTTTGAAACTTGGACTACAAGCTATCTATGCCACTTGTCACTCTCTCAACGGAGAGGATTTAAGCCAATCATGAGAAGTCACTTGTCAACATTTTATTGAAAAGGATTTTAAGAAATTGGCTCCACAAGTTAGGATTAAGGGTTTTCTTAAGTATACAAATAGGAGCCTCTCATATAGGAATTTTCAGCTTATGAATAAGTATTATTATGCTACCAAATATTTTCTTGGTGCTTCTACTTGTTCTTGAGATCTTCCTAGAATATATATAGTTTCCTTTGTAAGGCACTTTTATACTTCAACCCCACATGGAATTTAAAATCTAAATTGCATCTCACACTATGACATGAACAACACTTCTTCCACTTGAATTTCGTTTATATCCCACTCTATTCAATACGTCAAAAATCAAATTCATATTGAAGAAGAACATGACGCATTCAATTGGAAGTAGAATTGCATCACTCTTGGTCGTCACTTTTTTTATGATGGGTAAAATCGAAGTTCCCTTGTTTATTGGATCCAGAATCCCATCCAATATCATAGTTGGCTGAGGTTGATGATGACTTCTGAAGACATTGGGATTTTCAGGGTTTTAGACTTGTTGCCGAGGAGATTACCCGCAACGATGGTTGGATTTTACTGATATGTATAGTCTTTATTTGATTTATTTGGTTACAATTGGTATAATTTTTTATGAATGCTTTTATGGTTTTTAGGTGTTAAGGCTCACGCTGCTCCTAATTTCAAGCAAGTCTTAAATAAACTTCGGCAACAATGTGACAAAGCCAGTGACAAGGATTTGAATGAGGGTCTCGCCTCTTGACTATAGTTATCAATCCTTCAATAGGTCCAACTACGTTGCCCCCTTCGTCGACAAGTAGAAACATAAGATGAAGGACAAACCCTCTAAGTCGCTGTGAAAGTCTATGAAAAAATGTCAACACTCATCATCTGATGTTAGGACAAGTGTTGCTCTCCTTCTCCTCAAGGGAAACTTGCAAGTTCTTTTTATCAAAATTCTCAACTTAAAACCCATAATATGTGAATTATTCACATGTATATCAACATTACAAAGAATATGAAGATTATACTCTCAAAATGAATTTACTTTGCATAGTTTATTACATGAAAATGTTATTTATCTTACTACCTTATAACCGATAGGATTTGAATATGAAGGAAAGGATATTTAATTTTAATTTTAGAAATTAAGAGAGAAATCGAATAAATAAAAGTGTAGAGAAAGAGGTAGAAATATGCAAAGGGGAGAAAAAAAAAAGAGACAAAGATAACAAGAAAAAAGAGAGAGGAAAGAATAAATCTTAACTCTAAGTTGTCTTATTTTAATACAATGTTAAATTTAATCATGACTTAATTAAGTTTTTATAAGTTTAATATTTTTAAATGGGTTCCTATTAAAGATATCGTTTTATTGAATCTTCAACATATTTTTTTTTTCGTCTTAATACCTTATCTTTTGATTTTTGTGGTAAATGAGATCATGTAATTGTTAGTTTCCTTGTCCTAGAGATGAGACGGGAGAGTTAATCAATAAGTTGGAGGAAATTAAAAAAATAAAAGAATAAGTTAATAAGTGAGTTGGAGACAAAAAGAAAGAAAGAACTGTTACATAATCTGGTTGACAACAAAAATCAAATGACAGAGCATTTAGATAAATATAAAAAATATTTTAAACACTTAATATCATGATATATTTAATAAAAATTTAATTAAAAATATTCAAAAATTATCAGATAATAAAAATTTACTTAACTTTTTGATCATTAATATTTAAAAAAAATGTTAAATTCAACTTAAAAAGAAAATTTCATCATGAATTTTAAGTTGACTCTTTATACAATGAGACCTCATATCAATAACTTAAATCTCACTCAACTAATTTAAGTATAATTTCTAAAAAATTAAGTTAGAATATGATTATTTTATTAAAAACATAATTAACTTATATATCACATGGGATTGATAATAAGTTGGCGGGACTGACAAAAGATGGGTAAACAAATGAATTTTTCTTTATTGACTCTCTGTCATCACTTTTGTAGGTCGGTATACTATCCGAAATGCTATAATCGGGAAGGTCTAAAAGACTACTTTATATATTGGCATCTCGACATCCCACTTAAGTTATCTGATGTTTAGGATTATAGCTTGATCAAGTGACTAACAACTCTAAATGAAGCTTAATCCTTAAATCATTAAAAGGACACTTAAGTCTATTTGGGTCTCCCTTAATTGTTCTTACATGTAAAAGTTTTATCCAAGTAGCATAAACAAGAAAACACTCTAAGGTAAAGATACATTTTTTTTATCTCTTTAATAATAATCCTATATACAATTTATACTTTTTCCTTAAGTATCAGAATGTCATTACATGTATTCTGCTAAGACCGAAGGTCAAAATCGAAACCTAAGACCAAAGGTCAAGACTAATAACTAGGGTGGAGAAAACTTTGAACACGAATTGTGTAAGTTAATTTCGTTATGCATGAACAACTCATGTTTGGTCTTAACTATGGTGGAAATAACATTATAAGAATACTTGTTCTAACATATATAAACATACATAACACAAATTAGATGGTCAATAAAAATCATCTATTATACAGAACATACTATCTATTCTATAAAATAACAATTAAATGGTTAGATGAGAGTCTATACTCCTCATAACAACGACTAGACTGTCAACAAAAACCATCTACTCTAAAAGAATAGACCAAATGAAAATTTATTAATACATATTTAAAAATACATCATTTTTTATATTTTTATATAAAAATTATAAAAAAATATCTTATTTTATTCGTATTTGAACCGCTCTTTAATGATTATTATTCAATAAATATATCAAATTATCACATTTGTTTATATAAAAGGAACAAAATATTGAATTGAGTTGATTTTGTGAATTATCATTTCTAATTTATTTCGATTATTATTTTTCTTAAGAATGAGATATTAAACGAAATCATTATTGTTTATTCAATGTTATTGTATTTCGTTTGGGTATGTTTATTGTTACTAGTTTAACTATAAGTTACCACATATCAAAGAATTAAAACTCGTATTTTCCATTATTTAAATAAGTAATTAACTTAAAAAATATCCTAATTGAATTTAAATAAGCATATTAAACTGTTTTCTTCTAAAAAGTTTTTTTTAGTGTGGGCTTATATATATAAACAAAAGTTTAAGAAGAACACTAAACCAAATTCTTACTGTAAACATATACCATTTAAAAAATCACGTCGTTGTGTTATTATTGTTTGAATTGATTTTCTTGGAACACATGAAATTACACTTTTTTTTTCCTTATTCATTTTTTTATTTAATATCTTTCTCATATAAGTTTCTTTTAATATTGAATATTTAGTAATTACTTTTCAAAAGCTAAAAATAAATAATTTTAGAGTTTGTATATTATTTTAAATATTTGTTTCTGTTAAAATAATATTGTTAGATCAATCATATATTTAAATGTTTATTTTAAAGCATGAAGTTTCATTGTGATTTTGCTTTTAAAAAATATTTGAGAAAGTTAAGAATGGAAAATCTATTTAAGATAGACGAAAGACAATTGAGTAAGATTATTAGGGTATGAATATATATTATTTAAATCTAAACTTATTCAAGTACAAAAATGTTTTTTGAATTATGATTAATCCTTACAAATTTGTGCTTGTTTAAATTTTACACAAAATGTACCCCATTTATTAAATAAAGAATATATATTTTGTTATGTTTTATCCAAGAAAATTCCCAATTTCCCTCTTTGTGATTTAGAGTTTTCACATTCCCTCTCCTTTTAATTTCCGCTCCCGCGTCCAAGCGCCCTTTCTTTACTTGGGGTTTTACATTTCCTTTTCCTTTTCCAAGTCTCTGTTTATTTACTTTCTAAAGGATCAACACCTTACAGAGTGAAGCATTGTTACCCTCACCATGTGAAAATCAATCCCACGCTTCCTCGATTTTGATTCATGTTTGGTATTCGAAACCAGGTTCCATTTTTATTTAACTCTTTATGTACCCAGTTTTCTGTTTCATAATCGACATATCGCGTGCATGTTTTGTTTAAGCACTGCATGAAATGTTGGTAGATAGGTTTAACTTCATCGTGTTAGGGTTGTTTGTGTCAACCACGCGAAAATCACTGTGCTTCTTGTGGATTTTGAATTGTTAAAATTACACAAATTGTACTTTCTAGGTTTTACGGTGAGATTAACAGAAATTTGGGCGGTTGGATTTTGATTTGAATTCTGCCATGGAGTGCAACAAGGATGAGGCTTTTAGGGCCAGAGAAATTGCTGAAGCTAGAATGCAAAGGGGTGAATTTCAAGAGGCTCTCAAGTTTGCTACCAAGGCCAAAAATCTTTATGCTGGTGTGGCAAACATTAGCCATATTCTTACAATTTGTGAGGTTCACAATGCTGCAAAGAGAAAACTGTCTCCCTGTGACATGGACTGGTATGCGATTCTTCAGATTGAAAGATTGGCGGATGAAACATCCATAAAGAAACAGTACAGGAGGCTTGCACTCCTACTTCATCCTGATAAGAATAAGTTTTCTGGTGCAGAAACTGCTTTCAAATTGGTTGGGCAAGCCAATGGGGTTTTGAGTGACCAAGCAAAACGTTCTTTGTATGACAAGAAGTTTGCAGTCTCTGTGAGAGGCCCTGTGCCCAAGTCCACCAATTCTAAGAAGAAAGCTGGACAGAAGACATTCTGGACATGCTGCCAACATTGTAATGCTAAGTACCAGTACTGCATGCCATTTTTAAATGCAACCATACTCTGTAAACAGTGTTTGAAATCCTTTAAAGCTCGTTCTATTCCTTTGGTAAATATCCAGAAAGAGTCTCCAACTTATGGTCCCCCAAAACCAGCCTCTGAAAGTACTGGTGGCAAACCCCCTGGTGGAGGAGAACATGGTAGTACTTTTGTGAGGCCAAATCCCATGCCTATGAAAAAATGTTCTTCTGGCGTTGGTGGTCATTCTGAAGGTGAAAAGAGTAAAGATGACTGTGCTCCTGCATTCACAAGTGTGGAGTCACAAACCTCTAAATATGTTGGAAGTAAAAGAGTTATGCAGTCAGCACCAGATTCAAGAGAAAGTTTCAAAGCTGGTAATGGTTATGAGATGAAAGATGCTTATGTTAGAGAAGATGGTATTGATCCTTCAAGACTTGATGCAGGTAGGTCTTGTAAACAAAAGCAGCAGCATGTTTGATGCTTGGAAACTTCTGAAGGTGACCATTTTGAAGTCCCTTCCAACTTCCAAGGGTAAAAGATTTTTATAATTGCTAGAAAATTTTTATTGTACTACATTTGATGCATCAGTTGGTATCACAATTCACTAATCAAACAAAATAATTTGGATAAACTTGTCTGACTTACCAATACTGTCAAACTTCTCTGATCTATACTTCTTCAGTAAAGGTCATCATAATTAGTTAGATTTATGTATATATTGATTGAATGATTAGTGCCTCTTAGAGCATTGAGATTTATGAAAGATATTTTGGGAGGAACTAAAAGTCCCGAATATGGTGACTGTAAAAACAAAATTGAGTTCACATTGTGGATTAGATTTTCAATTCTTTTTTTTTTTATTATCTTATTGAATAATAATTATTTATTTATTATATATTTGGTTATATATAAGTATACTTATTATTGTTTAATCATTATATGATATTTTCAACGTTGTGCTTATATTTAGAAAGAAATGTGAAAAAAAAAAAGTAAAACGACAAACTGAATTTTATCTGTGTATGCTGGTTAGGATAACCTGCTAACTCAAACAAACATATTGGGTCAATTGTATGCGTTTTCTGGATCGAGTTTAATTGAATTTGTTCAAACCTAACCGCTATTGATTCAAGTAACAGAATCTTATTTTTAATTATGCAAACATGGTGATTCATATCATTCACGTTATATTCTTCGAAAGAAACATTAGTTATATGATTTGCATATATATATATATATATATATATATATATATATATATATATATATATTTTACTTTAGGATTTTAAAAAATGTTTTAGTTTTCTTGGACTCAATAATTCATTATTGATAGGGTTGAGAAGAAAAGTACACAAACCTATCACAATTTAAATTGAAGAATTTTGATACTTTTATTTATCTAACTAGAACATGCACATCTTACCTCATGCTCGCAATAATAATAATATAAGTGAGTGAAAAGCCAAATGAGAAAAGTGAATACTTCTTGGTGAGTGAAGTGGTATTTAAAGAATGTGTTAGGCCTAGGTTGGAGATGTAACTACGTCGAATATCTTGTGTAAGATGATGCCCCTCTTAAGGGCAACTACTTTTGGTGTCCTAGAAGTGAATGTAAGAAGTCATTTAAGTGTGTAATACAAGAAGAAAGAAGGGAGGAATGAAAACAACAAATTGGGTGTAATTATAGACCAAAGATAGAGATATATAAACCAATATTTATGGTGAATTTGTTGGTATGTAATAAATGAGAACACGGGAGTTGTATTTATAATTGAAGTTGTAGAGGAAGGATCAAAGTTGACATGTTTGCAAAGTAATCCTAAACAGTTCTATTCCTTTCAAAGTTGGCATGTCTGCAAAGTAACCCTAAGCAGTAGACTCATGTGTTGGTGATGTCTCATCAGAAGTTGGACGGTGATGTTGACAACTATTTCACGGGTTAGTGGGTCAGGGTCAAAGGCTGATATGTCTGCAAAGCAACCTTCATCATTAAATTGGTGATATGGTGTAGTCCCATCAAAAACATAAGGGGGTCTAGGGAATCGTATGGGTTCATGAATTAATATTAATATCATTTGGTACTAAGGAATCCAATGCAAACCTATGTCACCTACCCATACGTAACATAATTTAATGTCATTAAAGATATTGTTAGTAAAATTTCAAGTTATTAATAAAAGAAGTTCACTTACTTTTTTTAACATTATTCATGTGTTCAATAATTATTCAAAACAAAGTTTTAAATTTTAAAAAATCACCTTAATTTTACTAACAACATTAACATAAAATTCTTTTGACATTTTATTTTTGAACTCAATATAACTTTATTAATTGACTTTTACTATTTTAAAATAATCTACTGCAATAATAACATTAATATTATTTATTTTTTGATAATAACACTAATAGTATTTATTTTTATTTTTTCATTCTCACAAATAAATAAATTTTGAACTAAACATTTTTAATTATTTATTTTATATTTTTTAAACAGTTATTTCTTTCTTTAATATATACAGTTCTTATTTTTTAAACCTCTTATTATATTTATTTATTATAAAAATACAAAAAAAGCAATTTATTATTTACTTTCTTATTATAATTAATTGCTTCAAATATCTATAAATAGTTTTTTTCTCTATATGTTAATTATTGCAACTCTTTTTGGTATAAATTTAATGAAAATAAATGTTTTCCCTCTTTCATATTTTTTTATTTAACTTCCGCTCTATTCTTCCAAATTTTAATTGTATTTTTAATAAAAAAATTTTTTTCTACTTTTATTTATGTTTAAATCTATAAATTATACTACCTAAATTTTTATTTAACATTTCCAACTTCATTTTTTAAAATCATTTCAAATTTTTAATTTACCATTATTAATAAACATCCACAAAATTTTAATATTTTTTTATCTTTAAATAAAATTACATTTAATTTAAATAGTTTAATTTTTTTTCTCTAACAAATTACATTTAATTAAAATTTTTAAAACATCTATAGATAGTTTTCTTTCATATAAATTTAATAAAAATAAATGACTTTTCACTTACATATTTTTTTATTTATCTCATTCTCTCATAAATTAAAAATAAATCCTTTCAAACTCTAATTGTATTTTTAATTAAGTTTTTACTGAAAAAAATACTTTTACCTATTTTTAAATTTATAAATTACATTACTTATATTTTTATTTAACATTTATAACTTTATTTTGTCAGTTTCATTTCAAATTTTTATTTTATCAATAACAATAAACATTTACAAAATTTTAATATTTTATATTATCTTTAAATCAATTTATTTTTAATTTTAGTTAGTTTAATTTTTCTCTTTATCTACTTGTACAGTTAAGGGTACTAGTTTAGAAAATAATGTTGGAAGAGTGCTATGTGGAGAAATAATATTGAAAACTGTATCAGTCTCCTACAAAATTAACAAATTAATGCAATTATTAAAATTTTACCTTGGTACATGTGCTGTCAACTATACCACCATGTGTTGTCAGCTATACCATCACCCCACTTCACTCAATTAAAATTAATCTAATTAAAATTCAAAACAAATTCCAAACTTATCTTAAATCAAGAATTTTTTTTCTAAACAAGTTCTCTTCTATTTTTTTATTGGATGAGTTTCATTTAAAATTTAATTAAAATTAAATCAAATTAATTTAATTAAAGTACCTTTTAACCATCTCTTTGTCTTATTCTAAAATTAAAAAGCCTTTGGACCCAAATTCAAACCCCCAGTCACTCCCACGCTCAAATGGTGCAATAGACATTATAAGATTAAAGAGTGAAACTAAAGTTTTTGTATTTGAGCATGTGGCTAAGGTTTTTTCTTTTAAATTTGTAAAGGAAGACAAAGAGATGGTTAAAAAGTACTTTAATTAAATTAATTTGATTTTAATTAAATTTTAAATGAAATTCATTTGAAGAGTCAACACAAAAGGTGTAAGAGAGACTCTTAATTTAAGATATATTTATAATTTGTTTTAAATTTTAATTACATTAATCTTAACTAAGTAAATAGATAATGTTACTGTTGATATAAAGTAAAATTTGAATTATATTAATTTTATTAAAATTAAGTTTAAACAAATATATCTAGAAGATAGATATACATTAAGAAGGTGAATCAGTTGATAAAAATAAATAAATGAAAGGTATCCCATTACAGTTTCTTTTGACTAAAATCATGGCTAGCTGAGATCATTTGCCCTTCTTAGTAATTTTTTTTATCCATTTTTATCCATTTTGAACATTACACATAAAACTGCATCAAAGTGGGAAAAAAATCGATAATTATAATCTACTGTTATTTAATTTTTCCACTCTACTTACTCTACTTTATGTAAAGCTTTGTTGGGAGAAATAATTGATGTTTATTTTTTAATTGAAATACATGAAAATCACATGTTCCCTCCCCCTCATTTAACATTTTTGTCTTCCCTCCTTTGCCTTTGAAATTTTTTTTGTTCCACTTTTGTTCCCGCTTTCAAGGGGCCTATCTCTTTGTATTTACCTCTCTATGCTTTCGCAATGTTTTACTTCAATTCGATTTGAGACCTCTTTATTTTTCGGTCTCTCGGTATCAATAACTAAGGGTTCGGTTCCCCCAACTTCCACAGCCAACTTTGTTTAGATGCTTCTTCTCATTTGATTCTTGTTCGTTTACTATTCCCCGAACCAGGTAGGTACCTTTTTTCTTAACTTTTAATTGTTGAATGCATGATTTAAATCATTCCTGTGCGTCTGCATGTACTATGTTTTGCTTAAGCACCGCATGCAATGATGGTAGTTAGGTTTAATTTCATCGCGTTAGGTTTATTTTGTGTTGATCAGGTGAGAATATTGTGCTGCTTGGGTATTGGGAATAGGTATAATTACAGGAATTGCCCTTTCTACGATTTGGTGTGAGGTTTAGAGAAACAAGAGTGGTTGGATTTTGATTTGAATTCCTCAATGGAGTGCAACAAAGATGAGGCTGTGAGGGCTAGGCAAATAGCCGAAGCTAGAATGCAAAGAGGTGAATTTGTGGAGGCTCTTAGGTTTGCTAATAAGGCTAAAAAACTGTATGCTGAAGTTGAAAACATTACTCAGATTCTTACCATCTGCGAGGTTCACAATGCTGCGCAGAAAAAGGTCTCTGCCACTGACATGGACTGGTATGAGATACTTCAGGTTGAAAGATTGGCTGACGAAGCAGTCATAAAGAAACAGTACAGGAGGCTTGCACTGCTACTTCACCCTGATAAGAACAAGTATGCTGGTGCAGAAGCTGCTTTCAAGTTGATTGGGCAAGCCAATGGAGTCTTGAGTGACCAAGCAAAACGGTCTTCGTATGACTCCCAGTTTGGAGTCTCTACGAAAGGAGCTGCGCGGAAATCCACTGCAAAACGTGATGCAGAAAAGAGTCAGAAGGGTTCTGAATCACACCATAACTCAGATGGGAACGTGTTCACTGCAAAACATGGTGAAAATGCAGCAAATAATCAGAAGAAATCTTGTCCGAACACTGCCAGTTACAACAGCCAAGCTGGATTCATGGCATTCTGGACATCTTGCCCACATTGTAATTTTAGCTACCAGTACAGCTTACAACATGCGAATGCCGACTTATTGTGTCTGCAGTGTATGAAGTCATTTCGAGCTCGTCGTGTTTGTTTTGGTGTCCCACCGTCAAAGCCAGAGTTTACTCCAGTAAATATCCCGAAGCAGGCTCCAAAGCCAGAGTTTACTCCGAAGGAGGCTCCAATTCCTGGTCCTTCAGAACCAGTTTCAGAAAGCACTGATCATAAACCCCTTGGTAGAGAACATACCACATCTATGAAAAAATGTGCTGCTGGAGCTGGTGCTCATTGTGAAAAGAGTAAAGATGACTCTGTTCCTGCATCCAAAGTTATGGAGTCACAATCCTCTAAAAATGTTGGAAGTAAGAGAGTAAGGCAGTCAGCACCAGATTCAGGAGAAAGCTTCAAAGCTAGCAATAGTGATGAGATGAGTGATGCTAATATTCCAGAACAAGATCCTGACCATTCAAGAGTTGGGGCAAGGAGATCTTCAAGGAAAAAACAGCATGTTTCATATACGGAAACCTCTGATGATGAAGATCTTCAAATTCCTTTCAAAGCGCCACGACAAAATGAACCACTTCATGCCGATGAGGTTGAGAATAAGACTGTGCCCGCAAGTAATGGATCGTCCAATGGCGGCAATCCAGCTACTTCAGCTGCTGGTGTGGCTGATCAGAACAGACAGAAGGTATCCGAGTCAAAAGATTATAACTTCTCTTCATTGAATTCAAATGTTCCTTCTGGTCCAAATATCCTTCATTGTTTGGACTCAGAATTCAATGATTTCGAAATGGATAAGGAGGAGGATTGCTTTGCTGCAAAACAAATATGGGCAATGTATGATACGGATGATGCAATGCCAAGATTTTATGCTATAGTCAAGAAAGTGACTTCTCCTTTCAAGTTGCAGATTATTTGGTTGGAGGCTGATCCAGATGACAAGGATGAGCTTGATTGGCAGGATGCAGATTTGCCTATTGCCTGCGGTAAGTTCAGACTTGGTAGTTCTGAGAGAACTACAGATCGTACTGCGTTCTCTCATCAGGTGCGGTGCATAAAAGAAACTGGCAAAGGTTCTTATCTGGTATATCCCGGTAAAGGAGAAACTTGGGCAATTTTCAAAGACTGGGATATCAAATGGAGTTCTAATCCAAATAAACATTTGGGGGCGCAGGACTATGAATATGTGGAGATCGTATCAGATTTTTCTGAAAATGTGGGCATCGGTGTTGCTTATCTGGACAAAGTGAAAGGATTTGCTAGCATCTTTCAGAAAACTTGCAAGAATGGAGTGGACATATTTTATGTCCGGCCTAATGAGCTTTATATGTTCTCGCATCAAGTTCCTTCTTATAAGATGTCTGGTAATGAAGGGGAGGGTGTTCCAAGAGGATCTTTTGAATTTGATCCTGCTGCCCTGCCTTCAAATCTCTTTGAAGTTGGTGATTCGGGTAAAATTTGAAGATGAATTGCTGAAACACCAGAGTAGGGGCTGATGAGAGTAATGTTGCTTGAAAAGGTTCCCCTATCCTTTTAAGTTCGTGGAAGGGACAATAAAAGGACGGTTAATAGTCAAGAAAAGTAGAATGGTACCGCTGCATGTTAGGCTAACGAGGGGAGTGAAAACATCAGTGATATGAAGAAAGTGAAGGACAGATGATTTCTTCATTTTGTGTTTTGATTTAACCCAAAAATGTTTTTCCGTGTATCTTTTTTTTAGTAAGCCTTTTCTGATTTTGCGTCAGACATGGCAATTTCTTGATTTGCCCTTTTAGCATGGGTGACCACACCCAAGTTTATATTTTTTTTGTCCGCAAATCAACTTTCAGATATATTATTGACTAAAAGAGTTTCATTTTATGGTGGTTCTTAGATATATTTATTCATGTTTGCCCCCCAAAATGTCGTTGTCTTCAGCCTTAAAAATTAATTTTGAACATGTTGAATAAATTAGATACATAAGCAAAATAATCAACAGTCCGGTTACAATTTCAGTTCACAATTTTGTAATTAACATGTATCATATGGAAATTTTGTTTAAAATAAGATAAAGTTTAAATTCAAACTTTCATTAATGTTAGTTTACAAAAATGATCTTGATTGTTGTCCGGAGACAGTTTTCAAATTTAACAAAAGTGGTAAAAAAGTGAAAAAAAAGAATAATTTAAATTTAAATAATTTAGTTTCTAATGTAGTTCAATATATGTAGTTAACTAGTTGAACATATATGTTTTTATATATATGGTTAAATTAATCATTGGTCTGTAAAACGGTAGCTTTAATTGTATTTTTTATTCCTATAGGACGTTGCATAATAAAATTGAATTCAACTATTAATTACTCTGTTTGGTTTTTAACATTTGAACTATTGTGAATTATATTTTAAGAGGACAATGAATTCAAATAATATGCCATTTGACAAAATGAATTCAAATAACATGCCATTTGACAAAATGGACAGTCAGGTTACCTGTTATTGAAAAAGTCATTCTTATCTGATTAGATTCTTTTGGCAAGATAATTTTTATTAGCTAACTATATCAGTAACTAGAGAAAATATTAATGGCTAAATCAGAATTAGTGTTAAGGAATCATATTTCGAACAGTACAAAAGTTAGAGTAAATAAAGTATTTGACCAAATTTCACTATTTTTTTTTAATACAGAAAGTAAATTCAAGCAACTGAGATTTTAATTAGCAAAGTACAATTTTGTGCAACTAAAAATAATAAAAAGTACAATTAAGTCTATTATGAACTACATTAATGAAAATTTTCCTAAATCCCATTAATGAAAATTAAAAAAACATTTATTCTTATATTATAAATTACAATACAGAAATTAGAAAAATAAAACTTAGTCTCTACTATCTTAACTAGGTGTTTTTAGTATTTTCTTATTCATTTCAGTGTGTATTTTACACATTATTCATGTGGATAATTTTTCCATCAATCATTTCAAATTATCTTCCTTTCTATTTATTATCATTTTTATCTCAAACCCTAAATTAAATCATATTAACATGTATAAAAATTGTCAACAGTTAGAGAAAGTGTATGTGACAATTTAAATTATTCATTAGACAAAAGTATGATTTAAATAATCAAAGATATCTATTTACCATAAACTTTAAAGGTAATGTATAATTAAAACCTTGCTACAACTTTTTTCTATTATCTTATAAAGAAAACATTAAGTAAAAAGTAAACAGTTTAATATTTTGTTAATATTAAAGACAACCAGCAATTATCATATTTAAAAAGACAAGAATCAATAGGAGAATATGATTGAAGAATTTAAAACTATATATAAATGTTTATATATTAAAAATACTTTTGTGATAATTTCTAATCATATATGACTAATGTTTAATAATTACAAACCAAAATAAAAAATAAGACTTCAGAGAAAAGACTAAAGAGAAAATATCCACCTATTTGAAGACTGTGATTCGTCCTTGGTAATAAAAGAAAAAATATACGAAAGACAACAAAAAAAAAAAAATATATGGAAGTCAATTGCCTTAGTTGAAACCTCAAGGGTGGACTTGAATGTGATTGTGACTACAGTACATACAAATAACATCATTAACTCTTCATTTAAAATAATTTATTTAATTTATCTTATGACAGAATGTTTCTATAAATATTTTAAAATATTATGAAAATAACTTATGATATTATATCTATCAATCTCTATATTTAGCTTATTCCATTGACCTCTTCAGAACAACTTTCAACCCATGAAACAACAATTATTAATTATACATAAGTGTTTACGTAAGTACAAACAAACAATTATACACGAGCGTTTACATAAGTACTTATCAAGTAAGACCACAAATGAGTCCTAAAAATTGGTCTTTACCTAAGTACTTAACAAGCAGTGCTTACGGATTATAGGATCAAAGGGCCTGACCAAACTGGTAGATCGAAGATGTTCTAAATAATGTCAATGATGTCTATGTCGATCTTTCTCCCTCGAAGAGTAAGAAGAACCATGGTAATCCCGATCTGTAAAATTGATATATGTTAAGAAGATTCAATGCTAAATGGAAGACAAATGCAGAAAACCCCATTAACACAGAATTATACCGTGTGATGAATGGCGTTTTGACTTCTCGGAATGTCCTGCATCCACTACAAAACTGAATTTAAGTCGAACACAAAAGAAAAAACAAAAAAAAACACAAACACAAGAAATCTGAAAGCACACCTGAATCCTTTGCTCTTTCCCTAGATCGGTGACCACGATCCTTGAGCTTGTCCCTCTCAGTTTCCTCTCGTTCCCGTTCTTTGTCAGAATCCCTTCCTCGTTCCCTATCTCTGGATTTTGTTCTCTCCCTGTCCCTATCTCTGTCTCTCTCCCTGTCCCTATCTCTGTCCCTATCCCTGTCCCTGTCTCTGCGTGTCTCACCAGTGACCTCTGTTTTACGGTCAGACTTGGACTTCAGTATGTGTTCCTCCTTTGCCTCTCCGTCTGTAGCCATGCCTTTGGACTCATCATCAGACCTTCTAGAATCTTTCAGCTTATCAATGGCTACCTTCACCATAGCACCCTTGCCACCAATGGATTCAATGTTAGCTTCTCCTTGAGCACCCTTTGGCATGGAGGTGTCAGTATCAGCTGCTGGACTAGATTGTGGAATATCCTACAGATTGCAAGCGATTTAAAATGTTATGATCATAATACAGGTTTAGAAATTTGTCTCAACATACAACAGATGCTGGTATAGAGACATTACACCACTATGGCAAATTACAATGTAAATGTGGATGAAGTGGGTATCACCTTTGGTGTTGGTTGAGACTTTGATTCCAATGATTTGTTGGAGAATGTAAAGTCTCCATCCTTGCAGACTGGTATATATTGTGCCTTTGGAAGGCTATAAAGGTGAGCCAGAACCCTGCAGACTTCATCAATCCCAGACTTCTCCCCATCAAATGCCTTCCACCATGGTGGATTCTCAGGAAGGGGTACTTGGAACCTGCGAGCAGCAGCATATACAACTCCACAAGCCACCACCTCACTCTTGAATCGAACACACAATGTAGTTCTCAAACTGCATGAAAAAAGTGTCAGCAAAACAGCAAACATGAGATAGCAAACATAATGCTCTACTAAAAGATGGTTAATACAAGTCATCACCAAAAATATTAAGGGTAGCCAATAATAAAGAAACATTTTACTCCACTACAAATTATGCTTGGATTTTGAATCGAATCCCTGTCATACAACATTTTAAGTATCAAGTGTTTACTAATAGCTATGAGATCAACAGTTCCAACAGCCTAAATAAGGGTATTATACCCTTCAAAAGACCTGATCATTCGACAACAAATGCAACATGAATGAATAGGTTCGATAGTTGAACGAGAATTAAAAAAAAATTATACCAAATTACAGCCAAACTTTAGGCATTCCTCTGACTAGACTGTTAAAACTTTCTTAAAACGTATATTCATTTTTATAACTACTATTTTCATTTTACCAAGGCAAAAGTAAATCCTTTAATGCACACTGCATCCAAGTACAATCACCTTAATAAAAACAACCAAACAGAAATCACAGCAAAACACTATAGAAGAACAGAAAATACAGTCTAGTTCAGGAATCTTGTGGAAGGAAATAAATCAAAGTGAATGTATGGACAAGCCCAAAAATACACAAGAAGCAAAATAAAATAATATCTGCATTTATGTACCTATCATTAGCCAGATTCCAAGCTTCTTGCCTCAATTCTGGAGGCGTTTCGAGGGTTGCAAGATAATTTGATATAAACTTATGAGGATGTTCAACATGACAAATGAAACCCATTTCTTTCAAAATATGTCTTTCTGTTCTGCTCAATTCCATTTTCAAATCAACATATTTCTGTTCATGAAGAAAGAAAACGGAAAACATTCAAAATATGAGATTCATAGCATGTGTATGGATACTCTTGAAGTAAGTGTGTTTGATGCTTAAATCACATCAAATTATAACAAAAAGTGGAATTCCACTTTTATGCGAGTCCGAGCTCTGAGAATTAGAGCAAATAGTAGTGTTATCAATATCAGATAACGGAAAATATTGGATGACCAAAAAATTCTTTATAACTTTCTAGCTTCTGACCTTGGAATACAAGTCTAAATGCTCCATGGGAAAGTTCTCCCTCCTGCACTCCATCCTGTGAAAAACAATAATTACTTGTCTTGCTTTTCTAGGATTTTCCTCCAGCTTTGAAGCCAACCATACACAGCTTGCAGCAACTTTCTGCAAAGAGACGCTATGAGCATAGCAATTCATGAAGTACAGAACACAATATATCACAGGATAATAATGACCTTGACATTGAACCGTGCAAATGACTTCTTGCAATAGAAACGATGAAATAGAACCTGCCCAGTAGCCATGACTGCTTGTGGCCTGTCTAACAATCAAGGTAACAATTTGGAACGAGCATGGATGTAAAATGAAAATGAACACAATCAAAAGGATACAATCTGAGCAAAATGCCACTTTCTTGGACAAGATCACAGCCATAGATTCTAAGGGTGGTCTCAGTGGCTTCATCTATGCCATCTTTTCTAGAAGGCGTGTTTGCTACCTGCTCATCCGTGAGGTAGAATGTGTCAATTGTTGTGTAGATCATCCTTCTTTCTTTATCCTGAGATAAAAACAGGCACAGTTTTGTTCATGAATTTCCAAAACTCTGCTGCCAAAACTTAAAAGTGAATCAAGAGGCTAACAAGATGGTATCATTACACTATTACAGTAATTGTTTTTAAATTAGACTAATCACTAATGGAGTCCCAGTTTATCATTGCCAATCCGTGATAGAACTAGTATTTAATGTTAAACAAGTAACATGCAATAATGAGAACATTATTAACTACTCATAAAACATATGTCCATAACTAACATAATATTCTGAAATCGTACCACAGCATCATACTTCCAATATATATCCAATATTCTGAACTAGCTTGGTTTGTGATGGATATGTAATTGAAATGTTAACTTTGGACTGCCAGTCCAATTCTGTTTAACTAGAGGAGAAATGCCATTGATAATGTCATCCCATGGTAACTAAAAGCTCATATCAGGGGATGAAAAGAAAGTGAAAAATGCACTTGTATACAAAAAAAAAAAAAAAAAAAAAAAAAAAAAAAAAAAAAAAAAAAAAAAAAAAATAAAAAA
>Ga0209700_102845_pt1 | contig 34370 bp, 12 predicted proteins | sample SiratroredBW_FD_187528 | JGI IMG/M metagenome (GOLD analysis project Ga0209700, IMG submission 187528) | Root nodule microbial communities of legume samples collected from California, USA - Siratro red BW (SPAdes) (version 2) | ecosystem: Host-associated > Plants > Roots > Nodule | place: USA...
GCATATTTTATTCAATAACTGATCTCAAACTTCTAAAACATTTCAAAGTCTTATCACAAGTCATATTCAATCCATCAAACAACAATCAAAAGTTCTTGCATACTATTTTCTAACATCATTACTCAAATAAGGTCTATTAATCACACAAAAATTAAGATAATCAAACTTATTCAGTGCTCAAGGACCAGTCAGACCTGCAAAAAAGACTTGAGCACTGATAGTCACATATTCAAGTTTTTATCTAAGTTCTATTTAAAAGTAACTAAATAGTATAAAAATAAGTTACTAGCTTCCCTTACCTGATGATAATTTTCCAAAACAATTCTTCCAAACTAGCTAGTGGCACTAACCCAATCTTTAGAGATCTAGAACAAGTCATCATAACAAAACCAAATTTCAGTATAATCTTAATTAAGTTGAGAGAAATACTTTTCTCAACTGTCCTTACTAAGATGGATGACAAAAACCTAAGGAAAAACAGAGATTAAAGGATTTTTAGAGCAAATATGGACTTACTCTGTTTGAAATTCTGATCGGTTATAAATGATCCTTAACTCCTCAGGTACTGCAAGGTGTGATCAGACTTTAAAACAGATGATGTATGGAGGGAGAAAGTTAAATAGAAAGGAAAGCTTGGGAGAGGGAGAAAGAGGAAAAGAGAAAGAGAAAAAAAAAATAGAGGTACAGGCTGATCACAGGTATGCAGTAGTTACAAAAAAATGGTATCATTTCGACATATAATCAGTTTTTTTGATAAATTCGTTAAAATGTGACACTAAATCAATTAGCTTTTTAGATATAATGACAAATCAGTTTATATATACTCAGAATTTAAATAACATTGAAAATATCAAGTTTAACATTATATATTTGTGATGGTCTGATTGGAATAAATTTTAAATTTGCATCTATTTATATAATATTAGTTGTCTTTTTTTCATGTGAAATCTTCAATAACAATTTTTTTTAATAATTTATAATTAAGATAAATTTCTAGCATTAGTTATTAAGATAAAGTTCCAGGTTTTATTGGAGAATAGTGTCAAAATACTTAAGTTAATGTGTCCGTACACTACAACCTGCAGATATAAAACATACTTATAATAGAGAACCGAGACTTCGAAACAAAAATACTATATATTTCCTAAAATAGAAATGATATTTAAAAATATTTACTAAAACACTACAATCTTGCTTTATAAATGCTTAGGTATGGAGAAAAAAGAGACAAATTTATTCCATAATAATTTCAAATAAAGAAAAGAGATACCAAGTTAGTCCAGAATAATTAATAGAGTAGTAACTTTCTATCTTGACAATTTATTTCTTGAAAATCTAATAGTTATAATCAGTATCTCGTTATTAGATTTTAAGAAAATAAATTGTCAAAACACGGACCATATTTTAGAATTACTAGCTTCAACTTGATCTGGTATTTTTGTTTTTGCTTTTTTCACATTTCAATAAAATAGTTGAATAAGAACATAATGAAGGCTTTCAATTTGCGGTAGCAGTTGTGAAATAGCTGGCAATGTGAAAGGAATAAAAAGTGAAATTGTTTAAACCTTAGATGTTAGCAGATTGTGCAGGTGGATCCAACTTGAACCCCATGCAATACAGATTTATGAGAGAAGGGAATTGGGGAGAGAGATGAAGTAATGTGAAAAAAAAAATGCAGAAAAAGGAAATGGGTCACTCTGTCTGAGGGGAACATCATGGAATGGTGTTCAAATTTTGTTAACGTGACCAAAAATGGGCAAGTAAGGGATAGACATGCCCGTGCCCATGTTGTCTTCTTGTCAAGTGTCCTCTTTTATGTGTTTGTGTTGCTAAACATAACAAGCAATTAAAGACATTGCAGTTATTACAGGGATTTTTCTTTCATCAATTCACACACCCATTTGCTTGTAAATCCTCAAAATGGGATTTTGTCGGTCACAAACAACCCCAATGTGCGTGTGGAACTAAAGGGGTCCCCAAATTGCTACACATATATCTTCTTGTTCTTGGTTTTTCTATCCTTTTGCTATGTAAGGTGTTTCAACCAATCTGCATCATATGTTTTGGACCACCTGTCCTAAGGGTGTGCAGTAGAAAAACTATACAGAGAAAAAAAGAAAAGAAATAAGGGGCTAGGGAGGTTTCAGTTTGAATAGCCCCTACATTGAAGACTTTGTTATCCTAATTATTGCTATATACTACAAAGCAAGAGGAAAGGTTCAACATCCATTAGTTGCTCACTAATTCAGATGGAGAAGAAAAGGACTACATTTTCAAAATCAATTAGGTAGATGAATAGGACCTTTCAGTGGGGATAAGTTTGGCAGGGGAAAATTATTCAAAATCTGATAGCGAATGGCAACTACCTTGAAATAATTGGAACAATGCAGCCATGCAATTGAATTTGGATATAATTATGCTAATCATTAATGGTACAAGGGAGTGATTTGACTTGTTAATCACAAGTGTGTCCTCTGAGGCCAGCACACCCACTAAATTAAATGGATATATATGCACTTGATATGATATTACCAATGCATTTGTTTTTGACCCTTTGAAAATACATAGCCTAAACTTGTTCATGGATTAGTCTTAATTGTAACTTGTAGTGGACTAACGTCTGTGTTTATTGAAGACTCAATTAATGCTTAACAAATCAAACTTATCCTGAACTTTGACAAGAACCTCACTTCATGTAATGTAACCAATTTATCTTTCTCAACCTCATGCCTGTGTCCATTACCATATATGACATGTAACTTCAGGCTGCGGTTGTTGATGATATTATGTGCTAAAGTAGTATTGACTGGCCACAACAAAAGTTGAAATCTTTTATTGTTGTCAGTTGTCAGTGATGAAGTTCCAAGAAAAATGTGCCAACACTGCCTAACACAAACAGAAGAAGCGTCAAGGGCAATCACACGAATGCTTATTGCTTACTTGCTGCCATTGTGGTTGTTTTCTGCCAACCTTTCCACATCCTATGAAATAGTTTCAACAAAAGCAGTTTGAAAGGGATGGAGGGAGGCATTAGAGCTAAGTCCATAGCAGTTAGTTACCATGAGAAAATTTAATTAGTTCACCAAATTTCATGTTAATGTGGAGCATGTGAATGGCCTCATTGTAAAGAACGTTTGGTGAGAGTGACATGTTGAAAATGGGCATGTGGATATGTTTTGCATTTCATACTGTGAACACATGTAATGATAATGTATAGTGTAGACAAGCACATGATTTTGGAAGATGTTACAAGACATTATAGCTTGTCACAAGTATTAGATAGTGAGGACATGCTACAAAGCTTGCTTATAAGCCCCCTGTACTTTGGTGGGATCCATGTAAGTGGACTTGTCTGCTGCAACCAGACATGATATGATTTCACCCTTTGGACCATTTCTATGCTTTTCTTAGCTTTTCCTTGCACCTAGCTTCTTTCCTTCTTTTCAAACACAAAAAGACTAAACTCCATTCAAATTCCTCATCACTTCCTGTTTCCTTAACCCTTTGCTTTATCTGTTTCCAAGTTTAAAGGTTCATTAATTGGCAGCATATGCAAATCCATCAGATAACCAAAAAACAATCATAAAAACAATATATTATGTTGGTCAAACATTAAAAGGGAATTAGTTGAAGGACTGACTCTGAATATAAACCAAATTTAACTTTTGATTATATGCCTTTGCATAACTTCAATACAATTCATTAAGTGTTTCTGGTATTGGTTTTCTAATGAAATTAATGTTTTATTTTTTAAAAACAATACTAAAAGTCAATATATATTATGATGAAATTGTTAGAGGTCCCAGTTAATAAAAAATAAAGCATTTCAATAATCCACTTATAATATATCATTTTAAAAACTTGTTTATTTTTTAAGATGATGTTAAAATTTATTTTAACAAAATTATGAACCTATGAGTCACTCACTATTATATATAAATAATATATAAGTGGTTGTTAAAATACTAATTTTTAATTGAAAAACAGTATTAAAAAAGCTCAAACGAGAGTGATCTAACACAATTGTTATTGATAGATTATTTTTAAAGTATTTATTACAAAAGTGAATAAATTTATCATGATCAGTGGCACTGAAAACCAAGTTTTAATTTGTTCATGAAGACCCATGCCAAACGTTTTTACTGTTCATAATTTGGGTAGGAACCTAGATGATGCGTTCTTAAAGTTCAGTTTGTAATATATATTATATTATTGCTTACTTGATACGGATGGGTAGAAAGAAATTTAATCGTTTAAACTTTCTGATACAGCCTAACACATGTGCATCTGAAACTAGTATACCTACACATATATGTTTAATACCTTTCTCATTTTGCATGAATGGTTTATTTGGACCACCCTAATATAAACATTTTAGAGTGGTCCAAAATTAAGCTTTGTATAGCTCAGAAAGTTATGTGTTTACTTTAGGCAGATGAAATTTTTAAATGTATATACTTTCTTTTTTTAATCTACGTTAGAATATATATCCCTAATATTTTTACTTATATTAATTTCACTTCAATTTGAAGAATGGGGAAAACAAGGTTCAGCAGAATTATCTACTTGAGTTTCCATGCTGTATCGTATAAAGTTGAAGTTAATACTGTAAACACAAACAGTATTATGGTTTTGGATGGTTTACGAATATTTTTTTTGCAATATCTTTGAAAAATAAAACACACCAATATGAAGATGAACAACGGTTTTTTAATATGGGCTAAAATGTTTCTAGCTAGGGTTGAACTACTCTATTAGGCTTGGGAGACTAAAATAAATATTCTTATCTAAACATATAGTTTGGAGGACTAATATATCATAAGTTGAGATATTTCTTGTAAAACATGGATTAATATTATTTGATTATACACAGTTATTTTATATTATTTTTCTCTCAACACAGTCACCTGATGTCTTGCACAATAATAATATAAAAAAATTATCAAAAGGGCATATTAATCACATCAAAACCACTTTTTCACTCTTATAAATAATACAAGAAAATCATAAATAAATATGAGTTTTTCATCCTATCTTTAAAAAAGTTCTCACATTTGAAAACTGACTTTAATATAAGAGTATCTTTTGTAAATACCACTTTTATCGTGTTAAAGATTGAAATCCTACCACAGATGACAATCGAATCAAGCAATAAAGAAGAACCTTAAGACATGTGCATGAAGAGTCTTGAATGTTATGTTTTTCTATTATCTATATAGTGTATGGTCGGCCGGTCTGATATTTAAACATGTCAGACGACATACATTCGATCGACTAATGTCTGTAGAAGGCACCAAGCTATTGAAACGAGTTTGCTTAACCTAATTTGAGATCATAAAAAAGTTAGAGCACCTTAATATATAAGCCCTTGATTCTATTAGAGAGACCCAGTTGCAAACCTATAAATAGGAATGTCAACAAACAGCCAAAGATAAAGATAATGTGATTCTGATCCAAAAGTTTTATATCTTACTCATTTCATTAACTTGAATGTTTGAGTATTTACAAGAACCTTTTCTAAGATATTGATAGATTCAAATCACCAAAGACTGAGTCATGATATGAATCTGCAAGCTGAAAAAGAGTTGATTTAATAAAATAATAATGTTTAAAAGAAGAAAATGGAGAGAAGGAGTAAGAAATCAATCCTTTCTAATATAGATGTTGTAGATAATAATGTGGGATCAAATCAATCAATCCAGTTATTTGTTTGGGACCTAAACTGGTTGATCTTTGAAACCCTTCTTTGATCAACTTTATCGTGAAAATCAATTTAACATATCAATTTCAAAACCTACTACATTGGGTGATTCAGTCTTTGTTCAATGTGAATAGATAGTTCAAGAAAGATAAAATGGGAATCGACAAACCCAACTCAAGTGGATTGAGCCCTCTCATGATACATGCGTTTGTTTTTTTAGAAGACTTCAATTTTAAGAAATTATTACTTCAATAAATCTAAATTCCTTCCTCAAAATTTGATCCAAAAGGCACGATATCAAAATACAAGTTGCAGAGTTTAGTTTTTGGAGACACGAAAGTTGAATGTTAATTAATTCAAGTCTCAGCTCAGAACACCTTTTAATGTCTTATAACATAAATTAACAGATGTAATTACATATGAAAATACCAGTTTTGCATAATGCATCATAGGTTTCATATTCCTTTATCAAAATTAATTCCAAAGAAAGAATAACTACATCTGTTCAACGTATTAGATAAGAGAAAAATTGACAGAAAAAAAAAATGAAAACATTGGTACAAATCATACGTCTATATCTAATTTACTAACTATCAAATTTGCGAGAATATGTCTGGCCATAAACGTTAGCATAAAACTATAATTTCGTTAGGATTGTCAAAGTTAGCAATGATTCAAATAAATATCAGACTCCTCAAACTAAACAAAAAAGTTTGTATTTAAGCTCAAGAAAATAAACTATTATTGAACTTGTTACTGTATTCGTTTCTGCTTGATTTTTCTTGTGATATCCAAAGTTTTGTCGTTCTGTTTCCCTTCCTCTTCCCCTTTTTGGTCATGTAGTCACCATATGTCGGATTTGGTTTTCAAGATATTCGTTTCAACCTCATTGAAATCTAACACTCTTGGTGCTTAAGCCCAAACCCAAGCCTAAATTGACTCCTTTAGGATAATTACTTCCTGCACCCCCATTTAAAGCTATACCTCCATTTTTAAAGTTGAACCCCTTAATTGAGTGAAATAGTCAAATTATTCTATCTGTTTCTCTCTCATTGGAATTTATCACCGCTGTTGTTGCACCATTATTGGTGCAGATAAACGAGAACATTAAAAAGACTTTTTATTAAAAGAATTTGTTTTAAAAAATTAATATTAGAAATAAACTTTAAACCTAAGTGAATCTTACAAAAAGAGACACATAAAGTAATGTTTTTACTCATTTATAAACTATTGAAAGGTTTAATTTTTAGTGTGGGATCTCCAACACACCTCCTCACGTCAAGACTCCTCAATTCGAGCGTGAAACTTATATATAAGGGTAGTCTGATAACGGCCTGATAGCGAGTGACCCGATAGACCCAACAACCTTGCTAGGATAGATTCTGATATCATATCAAAAAGTGGACTTTAAGCCTAATTCAACCTTACAAAGTCGGCTTATAAGGTGAGGTTTGCATCCATTTATAAACTATTAAAAGACCTTATCTGTAGTCGAGGCCTCATCTCTAGTCGATGTGAGATCTCCAACACACTCCCCTCACGCTGAGACTCTTCAACTCAAGTGTGAAACTTATATGTAAAGGTGGTCGATACGACTCGATAACAGGTGGTCCGATAGACCCAACAACCTTGCTAGGATAGGCTCTGATACCATATTAAGAAGTATACTTTAAGCCTAACTCAACCTTACAAAACCATCAAGAAATGAACTTTTAAGTCTAACTCAATTTTACAAAACCGGCTTGTAAGATATATCGGACCATCCTTACATATAAATTTCACACGCTCGAGTTGAGAATCTCGACGATAAGAGGTTGTGTTAGAGATCTCACATCGACTAGAAATAAAGCTTTTCAATAGTTTATAAATAAGAGCGAACCTCACCTTATAAACAAGTTAGGCTTAAAGTCTGCTTATTGATAATTCATTACAATAAATGCATTGGAGAAAGTATTTATTTATATATTCTAAAAGAAGTTTGTTCTCGGAGGTCTGCTTCCGTATTTTGTATATTTGAAAAATTTATCTAAAATTCTTATTTCATTACTCTTATCTTATTTTGAAATGTATTTTATATATTTTTAAAATTTTATTTAAAAAATCTTATTGTTGGACTAATTGCCATCCTTTAGTTAGGCAGTTCCTTCCTGCACCCTATCATTTATTTTTCACACCCCATCACTGACTGAAAAAATCAAAAGTGATCCTCTGGAGGATATATATATGAAAGGAGTTTTGATTTTTCACAGTGATTGGGTTCATTGGAGGTGGTGATCTATAACTGAAGGTAGAGGAGTAGCGTGGTCATTATTTTAAGTGGGTTCTGTCCCATTTGGTTCCTTTGTTTTTTAAGTTGTAAAATTTTATTTTAGTTTTATTTAGATTTGCTTTAGGATTGATTTGGTTAGATTTTGGTAAGACAAATTTGCTTTGATTAGATTTGTGTTTGGTGTTATTGGGAGTTGATATGTGACAATTTAAGACCAACTATGACATTTTACAATGGTCGAAGGTTTGATTTCGATTCACAAATGTTTTTTTTTTTTTTCCAGATTTTTCGAAACATGTTTCCAAAAATATATTTCAGAATCTGTTATCTAGAACATATTTTCCAAATATCTCATACATCCCCAAAATTGACAAAGACATAATTGTCATTTTCAAAAATTAATGGGGTGCAGGAAGCAATCTCGCTTTAGTTATTAAGCGTAGCTTTAGGCCCATCAGGAACCAATTAGTGTTTAAGCCCAAACCTAACCCACTACATATGGTGATAGGAAGTTGGTATGTCTTTTTGTAGTGGCATTTGGCATTCCCATTTCTCCATGTGGTTTTCGAAAAATAAAGAATACTTTTCTGCTTTAGATTTCGCATAATATAAAATTGTATTATAGATTTCATGATCTATAACAATTTTCAGATCTAAAAATATATTCGGCGTCTTTTATTAATGTAGTTTGATCTGTATAATTTTGAACTTGTTTCTAGGCTATACAATCTAAAAAATAATAATTATTAATTATATAATTTAAAATACATTTTTAAATTACACAATTTAAAAACATATTTATTATACAATCCTCGTACATTTGCACAAGATATAATTTAAAATATATTTCGAAATTGAAAATATATATAAATTACACATTAAAAACTCGAATTATGGCTTGATAATAAATTTTGAATTTTTAAATTTTTTAATACAATCTAAAATATTTCTCAGCCAAGGAACTCTGCAGAGAGAAAAAAAACAAAAAAGGTGTGGTGGTACTAAAAGGAATTGTCCTTTTGCAGGGTTACAAGCCTTTGGGCATTTCTTTTAATGCAATGGGACTTCGTAAGATAATCATGAGTGGTGAGCTGAAATAAAATGGAAGCAACCACAAATGTATAACTTAGAATTTTTCCAATTTAATTACATGTTTGTTTTTTTATTTGTAAATGTTAGTAGTTCAAAAATAAATCCAGTGAATGAAAATAGAAGTTGTGAGGGAGAAGAAACGGAAGGAGAATGGTCCTTCCAAAGATGTTAAATTTATCTGTCAAGGGTGAAATTGTTTTCCTTGAAAAGATTGTCCAAAGGTCCAATCCTTGGGAGCAACATTGTAAGATGTAACAGTGATTCCATCACTACCAGTCACCTCAAAAGAAAGAGGTTGATTTTGCAGTAAAGCATTAACATGCCAGTTCTGACCCCAGTTCCTACCCATTGAAAGCCACCCAGTTTTTGAACCCTTAACCTTCACACCCACAATCTCCCCCACACCCCCCACATTACTAATCAACACCGAAAGGAAAATTCCAGAACCACTAACTGTAAATCGGATTCCCCCTTCTCTTCTGCACTCTGTCCTGCTCCAAACACAAATACACAAACTTCACAAACACTTATCAAAAATAAAACCCTATGTGGCTTCAATACTAACAGTTTCTGTTACATTAACAAACTTGTAAAACAGGTATAACTGAATTATTTTAATATTTAAGATACTAACAAATTTTAACTAATATTAGTGATAAGTTTTTTAAAAGGAAGAAAATGATAGGGTGGGTGAAGAGTACCTGCGATACTGCACTGGCATGTTGCCTGTGCCGCTTTTCCAGATTGCAATTTTCTCGAAAACTTCAATGGGGAGAACGAAATGCTGCTTCGGAGGGTTACAGTGTCCGCTGAGGCTATCGGCGTCGGATCCGTAGTTCGGTGCGCAGAAGTTGGTGGCGGTGACGACAACCGACGCGCCGGAGATGCACCAGCGGCGGTCGAAGTCGGTGTCCTCCTCGCGGCAGCGGAGCTCGAAGCAGGCGCCGCAGATCTGGCCGCGGCCGAAGAGGGCTTCGCTGAGTGCGGCGGCGGGCATGCCGTTGGGAAGGTCGCCGTAGCCGCACGCGCCGCCGAGCGCGTCGGTGGCGTTGTAGTGCGTGGCGTGGGCGAAGAGCCACTCGGCGCGTGGGGAGGAGTCGGGGTCAGGGGTAGTTTGGGAAAGTGGATCAGTGGGAGGTGAAGGAGCGTATAAACTTGTGACTGTTGAAGAATTGAAGAATGTGAATGGAAGGAAAAGGAGAAGGGTTAGTTTTGACATTGTTGTTTGTTGTTGTTGTTACAGGTGATGGCAAAGTGATGCAAATCGTATCTTCTTTTTTGCTTTTTCATAACTTTTGTATCTCTTTACTTGTTTGTCTTTTGTGTGCCTTTTACTGCATTCATTTCTGAATAACTGTTGCACGTGCTGGTTATTACTCACTCAATCTCTATAAAAGAAGCTTAAAAGAAGTTTCATAACTTCTGCACATTAATTATTCATTGTCAACCAAGTAATCTCAAATAATATTTGTATCTTTATTGAATAGAATTTAAAATGCATATGTTATTGATTGCAATGTACAGAAGATGCCTTTTCTTGAAGATAGCAGTGTTACCATTCATGTGAGGTTGTTTTCGAGGTTTTTTTTCCCAACATGATCCTTGACAGCGTGGAAAACTCACCACGAAATTTGGTTTGGTCCCTTCCTTAAATTCTTTACACACGAAGGAGAAAGCTAATAGACTTTGTTGGTTGCCAACTATAGAAATAGACTCGTGTAAGTGTATTTGATCTTGTTTTTTTGTTTAGTTCAATATTTTATTGATCTGTGATTTCTAAAAATTAAGAAATATAGTCCAGTATTATTGAGTTACATTAATATTAAGTAACACAATCCACCGCGTTGCAATTTTGGAGATGAACTATGAATATGTTTTGTTGATGTAAGATAGTGTGGACTTCAAAGTTTAAGACCCACGATATTTCTTGTGGGCTACACTTTGGGTTTGCGAATCTACAATACCCTTAGAAAGCTCTTGTTTCCTGGTAACGGTGCTAGCATTTATTTCTTGACTTCCACCTGACCCGAAAAAAGAAATCTAAATTTCCTGGTTGTCTATCTTAACCTATATTATGTAGCTTCTAAACAGGGTCTCATTCATTGGGCATTTGTATAAGAAAAGATTGAAATGGAAGGAAACGCATAAACCTGCAATGGGTCATCAAGCTCAATTAAATTTTCTTCTTATCAATCAAGAAGAATCAAGTAGTTCTTCTCTTAGAAGAGGAACGGAGTCATCTCCTTAACAAATCAAATGATTTTGAAGTATTTGATTTGTAAAAATATTTTAAAAATAATGTGAGATGATAAAATTCAAACAAAAATAAAATAAATCTATAATATGATTTTTCCATTGAATTATTTAGATGAAGTTAATATAGATTTAGCTGAACAAAGTAGGAACTAGATAATATATGTTAAATATATTTCACATGCTCCCTACAACTCATTTTTCCCCGAACATATCTTAGTCCCGACAATATTGCTCTGAAATTCACCAAATATGACCGTTTGAAAAGATTTCCATCTTTTTAGAGTGTTAGAATCTATTAGGTTCATAAGCACTGCACAAGTATGTAACTTACACTTTGCATACTCATACGGAACGTAAAAAGTTGGAAAATAACAACACTAGATGTAATTCACAGTTGAAACTTGAAAGTCAAAAAAATACAAAAAGACAGGTTTACGGATTCGAACAGCTGGATAATGTGCGATGCAACAGAGATGTCAAAATTTTCAGCACCCCCTTTTCCCACCTATGTCATGCCAACTCACATCCACCAGCTTAAACAACCATTACAGCTCATCATCTCAAAGGGAACACTTTCGAGGAAAAAACCATTGGGGTAAAGCTACAGGGAAAGGTGGATGCGTTGTTCTTCTCTATTATCATTTGTCAAAGAGGAAGACTGGTTTTCTCTCCCTGCCATGCACCTTTCATATGGCACAAACCCTTTCCCACATGCTTCAGGTCCCACTCTCACCTTTAGCAGGGATATGGCTGATGTTTCACTTGGCGTGATGTGGCCAAGAAGTTCCAATCTTCCATCCCCCTTGCGTATGTTTAGAGGTATTGGTTTGCATGCTTCTATTGTTGGAGAATAGGATTTGCATGGATCTGTTACAAAAAGTGTAATCCCAAAGAGTTTGAAAGTCTGCCCGGAAGATTCTTCTGTTGTGTCTTCTTTGATGCAAACACTTTCCCTTGTAGGAAGCTTAATTTTCTAGACAAGGAGATCAAACAATAATACAAGGTCATATACCATTCTGTCAAGACTATATTGTAATCAATAAAGTTTAGGAAGTACCATAAGAGGTTTCTCATCATGAGTAGAATCCGCGTTTATTCCAGCTTCTTCGGATGTTGTGTTGGGCTCACCAGTATGGATGTCACTGATGGATGACATGGGGGACAAAGTTTCATTTGGGGTGTCTGAATCTGAGGAGCTAAGGCTGTCTGAACCAGCTCCTGATAATACTGATTTTGGAGATTGGTTTTCTTGATCAAAATCTGATGACTTGGTTGAACTACACTTCATAACTTGTTCTGGGATTGAAGTTTCTTTATTAGGAATCTCAACTAGCTTACGAGGGTAAGGATGCATTGGCTTTCGCTTTGGTCTTGGAGGAGGAATTTCAATTGACTCTGCTGCATTTGTAACACTCCCAGTAGGGTCGCGAAGAACCTGTCATGAAGTTGAGACAAAGTAATGAGAATGAATTCAAGGACGACAAATGAACCCTTCAAACCCAAAGAAGGTCATCAAAATCTTAACTTTGTGCCTGATGTATGGTTTGTGGTAAGTGGAAAACATGGGTGAGAATGATTATTAGAATAGAGCAGTAAACCTTAGAAAAAAACTTCTGAGCATGACTTCGAATCTGAACAGCAGTCTTTGTGCCAACATGTTCTGTCGTGAAAATAAAGTATCCCAAAACTCAGACAAAACACAATCACACTTCTTCATTACTCATACATGCGCACACACTCAAATTCTTGCCTAAGATATGAGGGCTCTTAATTAATAATACCTTCAATGCGCCGCCAAGCCCGACCATGCAGCTTCAAAGCTTCAAGGAACTTCTTATGTTCTTCATCTGTCCACCTCTCTCTTTGTTTTGTGATGGTATATGGTTTCCTTACCTGTTGAAGAAGTAAGAAAACTGATTAAAACAAAGACACTAACACAAGGAAAAGAGAAGAATTATAATACGCAAGTTAATAATTCTTAAGAATTCAGGGAGAACCTTCAGAGCATAGTCACTCCCACAAGAAAACTGGTCATTAAGTTGAATCTGAGCAACAGAATGCACTCCAGAACTCAAAGATACATCACTTCCTACTGAAGGACCACCCTGTGATCTGTTAAATCCATTTTGATCCTACATTCAATTCAAAGAGAAAATAAATATAAGGTATAATCATCAAGGGAACCCAAAATTTTTCATATAAACCCTAAACCAAAATTATATATCAACTAAGGAATCATTCTTTCCACAAGAAGACAACAAGTAGCGAAAACACCTAAGAAATATTCGAAGGAAAAAGAAAACAATGAAACAACTCTTTTGATAAAGACATGAACAAGTGTCATTCACAATCGCATAAGCAGGCCTCCTTCTAATAACTGTTTCCCAAAGGGAAGCATTCAAACTTTTCTTAGGTGTGTAAATTTAGTTTATGAGAAATCTATGCATGTTTGGCATTTGAAATAGGCAAACAAAAACGCAATTAAGGTTCTCTCTTTTCCACCTTCTTTCCACCTTCTTTAACAAATGGTACCAACATGTCCCACCCAAAACGATTACAATCAACATTGAAATTGAACCACAATCTCAGCCACCCCTTACAAATATGAGTACAGTATCAAAAAATTCATACCAAAGGAAAACATAGCTGACTGAAACTTATGTATTACATACTCGAATCGCCATAGCTTCAGAAATGAAACCACTGATCCAGATCTTCTGCTCCTCTTCGCAGTTGCAAACTTCCACGACTTCGCCGTTGGATATTGCTTCCCTCACTTACAATCAGATCACAACCTAGTTCTACTAAAACCTCTCTTTCTGGATACAAATCCCAAATAAGAAAACTACAACTCAAACAACTCTTCTTTGAAAGCTAGAAACAGAGCCAAACAAATTGTGTACAAAAACGGACCCCCTTTGATCCAAAGTCAATTTATCACACAAACACTGCCTTGATTCTTCACTTCACCAACCACTAGTTCACATCTCAGAATCACAAAACAAAATAAAACCCTCTCCATCATCTACAAATCCTGTATTCAAGCACTACCAAACGTTGATCGCAAGAAACAAATTAACCCCTCCTCAATCAACAACTGCATGGATAAAAATCACCCAATACACACCTTCCCCTCAAGAAAATTTCCAATCTTTTCACAATAGAAAGGGGCTCTTAACTCATAAGCCACACCACTAACTCAGTAGCAGCAAAAAAATAGAAGGAATGGAAAAAGCAACAAAATTACACAAAGCCCACAAAGGAAAATGGTTAATTGTGCGAGGAAAAGAGTTATTGATGAGAGGTAGAAAATAGATAGATAGATAGATATACGCAGAAGTTGGGAGAAGTGAAAGCTCAGACTCCTGAAGAGTGCTTCTTGTGATTGTTGTTGCGAGGGACAAAATAAAGAAGGAGCAACGAGGGAGTGACACGTAAGCTTTGAACTTCTATTTTCTCGTAGGAAATGTTGAGTTTTTATTTTCCTTATTCCTCCGACACCGAAATCTCGAGAATTCGGAGGAATCTTGTGGCTCACGTCGCAAGTTGTCGCGGACACGTGGCGTCCGCTCATAGACCCCGTTTTCGCTCTTTTTTTTTTTTAATAAAAAATTGGTGTTTTAAATTCGGTGGGCTAAGAAAAAGTGCTGTGGATAATTTCGGACACGTCACACTCGCGGGTGAAAGTGAAGCACCACGCTACTCGCGGGTTAGGGAGTGCCACGCGTCCACTCACTCAGTGCACAATTAAAGCGTGACCTCTGTTTTTTTTTTTTTTTTTTTCAGAAATCAGAAACAGATAAATGCCATTATTTATTAGTTTCTGTTCTAATATGCTCCCTGTCTGTTTTATCTGTTTCTAATTTATTTACTTAAAAATAATATATGTGAATTAAGAAAGGCAATTAATATTATCTATTTATTTTAATTTATCTGTATAATTTTAACTATTGTATGCAATTTATAAAAGGTATATGAAAACAGGAAAAAAACAAGAAAAAAAATAATTATATAAATTATTTTGATATTAAAAAATTATATTCTAAATTAAAGATCAAATTTATATAGAAATTTTTGCTACTCTATCTATTAAGTTATGTTAATTTCTTAGACAAAAATGCTTTACTTTTACCAAAATAGAACTGAGTTCCTGGACCTAAAATAAAATAAAATAAAAAATAGAAGTTTCTCTATTCATTTATGCTTTATTAACTTATTATAATAATGGTCCGAATTTTAGTAACTGACAAGTTCCCACAATTTATTTATGACACTAAAAACTAAAAAAGGAACCCTTGAATCTACCAATAAAAATGATTTATTTCTATATTTCAATAGTAATGGAGCTTAATTGTGACCCTTGAATCTACCAATAAAAATGATTTATTTCTATATTTTAATAGTAATGGAGCTTAATTGAGAAGTCTATAAAAATAAGTTTTTTTTTTCATATTTAAAGAATGACGTGCGTGCTCTGAAATAACAATTTAATTTTTAATGATTGTGACAGGGATATATAATTTACAATGAATGAACAAAAATAAAATGGCGGTATTTATTATTATTATTTATTAAAAAATTGGATATTTGTGATGTTAAATATCTATGTATCTAGACTCAACAAAATGAGTATGAATGCGACTTTTGCTTTGTGCTTTTTGCCACGTCATGCCATTCGCCGACCCACTCACCACATGCTGCCACGTGTACAACACAGGAAAATGACAGAATTCCACAACCTTCTTCTTTTTTAATCCAAATATTTCTGGCCACATCTTTTTTTTGGGTTTTCTTTTTTCTTTAATTGGAGTTTTATTGAAACATTCTGTTCCAACCAAACTATTAGGTGCTTTTATCAATTAAACTTCTCTCTACACAGCTTTTATTTAAAATCCTAATCTTCTATTTATTCAATCACATATTTCATTATTTTTTTGTGTGTGAATAAAAAGATTGAGATAAGATCAAGCCTTAACTAAAACAATTCGCATCAACTCCATTATTGTAATGAAAATTTTTAGATATTAAAGTGTGCTAGTCACACAAATTTGTCTTGTATATAGTAAGAGAATGTTTTCTAATAATTGTTATAATTTATCTATTTTTTCATTTTAAGTCTTTTGTAAATGAATGTTAACGAATGCCGGTTTGACTCAAATTTTTGTTTATTAGTTTAACCTCTAAATAAACTTACAGTGAATGTTTTATTCACATGGTATTTTTAGACTGGTATAGATATTTATTTTGAATTATTAAAAACTTATACTGAATAATCTTTTTAGATATATAGATTTTATCATAATTAAAATTCATGGTAAATAAATATTTTTAACTCTTAAACAGTGGTCAAGTTTTTTTTTTTTTTTCTTTCATTCCATGAGTTTAGTCAAATCTAAAGATTGGAATGTAAAAAATAAGAGACTATCTTTTTTACATGTACCTACCACTCGATAAGGTTAATATTATGGTCTTAATGGCTTCAACTGAGAACTAAAAAATAATTGTGGATGCTACTAGATTTTAGGTTGAGTATTCAATTTGAACCAATAATAACCAAACATCTCAAATCATGTCACGAGTTAAGGACTAATCAACCAAACATTGGACCTAAATTCTTGTTAAATGTTAATCAAAAGTCTCAATCAGTGACAATTAATCATTAATATGTTCTACTTCATGACACTGGCAATTCATCCTTCGTATGTCTAACTAAATTAATGAGGTCCTCCTATAGATTCAATCATAATAGGAAAAAAACCAAACAAAATATAACAATACATTAGGGAATGTCAAACTTTTTCGACCAACTTAAAACTTAGAATTTAATATTGACACAAACATTAAACATTGAGACTTAATAAAACTTATTTAAACTACATACACGTTATCCTTCATTGCATTTTAATTTTTTTACTGCACACCTTATTGAAATCAAACAAAACAACATATAAAACAAAGCCGAACACAAGTCTTATGCAAGAAACACGTTCAGTTAAAATTGTATCAATTGAGCAAAATATTTCATGCTGAAAACTAATCGTTTGCAAAAGATAGAGTCAAATCTGTGACAAGTTCAAAATCCCATAGCATAATCTTTTCATGAGTTTTCACCCTTCTGTAATGGTTGCAATTTGCAGCTGTATATCATTATAAGCTTTATATCCTCACCATTAATTTTCTCTTGTCTCACTCAATAAATATAACTTTTTAACTTTGGATTTTAGGGTTTTGGATCACTTCATCAAAGTTTGGAAAAAAAGTATTCTTAAAGAGAAAACTGAAAGGATAGGATGGTGAAAATATACTTTATATCTGGTTTAATGCTCATGATGATGACTGAATTTTAAATTCAATTTATACTTCTACACATGCTTAAGATAGATAGGTTTGTCAAATTCCAAAAAATTGAACTTGGCGAAGTTTTGATTCAGGATGATGATGCTTTTTAAAATAATTGGTAAAGATAAGATGCAAATCAAAATGGTTGATGGTATTGTAACCAAATTCGGGTATATGCCCAAATTCTGGAATAACTCAACTTCTTTAAACACTATAGGGCCCATACTAGTTGGAGTTAGAATAACTAGATATGAAGGAAACACTTCTCCATGACAATTTAGTAGAAAGAATGCAGATTCAACAATAAGAAAATTTGCTATACTCAGAAAAATAGACTTGTATAATCACATAAGTCATTGAAATTACCCATTTAGCACTTTTAATCGTTCTATTCAAACTCAGTAAACTTTTCAAATCGATTCAAGATATTCTTTATTCCAATACCTATTTTCTAAGTCGAGGGAGAAAAACCTCTTGTGCCAACTTGCCTTCGTTGAGAATGCCATTGTCTCGTGATTGTAGTTTAATAAATGTTTGAACTCGTTTACCATTACTAAAGGGAGTATGATAACTATGTTTATCGTACAACAATGACAAATTTGGAGAGAAGCACTACTTGGTCATAGAAGAAAAGGAATGAACAAAACACGAGAGATTATGTAGGTTTCCACGTATAAAATTTCATCATTTACATAAAATGAAACTTAATCCTAAATAAATAAATAAATCAAGAATCTAATGTCAATGTCTATCATTAAAACAACCTTAAAATGTAACACGTGCATACAACAGAAATTTATGAACTACGTCTACTTGTTACAATCAATATAAAGTTTGAGCACTAATAGGTTATTCGTTCTCAGTTGAAACAATTCTACATGTAGAAAGATCACAGCGGTCTGAGCAGTCTATCAAATAAACTCAAGCCATTCGCCAAGCACTTTCTGTCTGCAGATCACTAATATTCTCAACTTCTAATCTGCACAATTGAACTTTGCCGCAAAAGTAATCAATGACGTAGAAGATAATGAATTGTTCCATCAAAACTTTTCTCATTTTGAAAAGTTCAGCTGCAGATCTTTAGAGGCTGAATGCCAAGGGGAAGATTTACTCGCTAATTAGCAGCAGCTACCATTCAACTGAACCTTCACTCTGGTTCTGGCCTATTGCATCTCGCACGTCATAGACAGCTATCAGCTGGAACCGTCTTCAGCAATTTGGCAAGGTCATAAGACTTAAAATCTTTCCCATAACATAAGCTTAGATCCAGGGCAGTGTTTCCGTCCTGAAACATACCAACAAACAATCAAGTTCTAAGTAAGGGAAACGAATAACCCTGGATGACTGGTAAGAAAGGAAGTTTCCAGCTTCATCAACTTCTATCTTTAACAACACAGACTTGAAATCAAAAGGTGCAGTAGACACTTGACGACAGTAGCTTCATTGGACTATAGCAGTGTAGTCCAAAGGATTAGAAATATAACAGAAAGAATAAAGGGAATGATAATAACACATGTTCACCCTGATGCATTTAAATCATTATAACTGCCAACTCTGTTCAGGAATGTATGACAAAAGTACCTTATTTTTCCTTGTCTTATCAGCACCATTGACTAACAAAATTTTTGCTATATCTCTGTTTCTGCTTTGAATGGCAACGTGCAAGGGGGTCCAACCTTCCTGACAGATTTTTAAAGTTGTAAATAAACCATATAAATACAATTGAAAAACATCAAAACTAATAAAAACAAGCTTGTGTTAAAGAAATGCTCACGTTATCTTCAACATTGACTTCAGCCTTGTACTTGATCAATAATTTCACAGTCATTTTGGCACCAACTTGAACTGCATAATGAAGTGGAGTGGCTCCATCCTACCATAGGAATAGATGTGCAAACACACTTCAGACTGCAGTTAACAGTTTATGACAGTTGTGTACAGAACATAATGTTTCCTCACCTTATCCTTAACATTTGGACTTGCCCGTCTCCGTAAAAGGTGGCTAATCAAAGTATCTTTTTTACCTATAATTGCCTTATGAAGTGCAGTAAGACCTTCCTGTTTGATCAAATGATGTTATTTAAGTCCAGGCAAATACTATGCATAAATTGGAAAAATATAAACAACAAACACCTTATCAGGTAAATCAATGTCAATGCCATTATCAAGAAGCTTGTCCACGCAACTCATCTGCATTGATAGCACAAGAGTGTGCAGCGGGATCCATTTTTCCTGAAAGCATGAATACAAGAGCTTAAGTATAAATAAGAAAGTGAACACTAGGACAGATGCAGAGTCACAGACTTACAGTTGATATTTTTTCCAAGTTAGGAGTAACATTCTGTTGCAATATTGCTCTTTCTTCTGGTTCCAAAAGCTGTTCAACCTCTGCAATAATGAAAATATCTTCCTATAGTATTGGATTGTTGTCCAGGATCAAAAGATGTTCTACAATCTACTTGTGAAACTACTTTAGCACATTTCAATTTGTTGGACATATTTCACAATCAGGAAGTTGTTCAACCTAAAATCATATCGAAAGTAACAACTACGAGCACTAAAGAGGGAGAAAATATAAAGCAATATTTTAAAAACCGGATTGATTATTCAACCGGTATGGTTATTCAGAGCAAGTGTGGTTCAACTACTTTAAATGACATTTGGCAATTAACTGGATCACATAGAAAAAAAATATATAAGAAATTGAGGGCTAATCAAGTTTTTGGTCCCTGAAGCTTTTACAAATTCACTTGTAATTCCTAAATAATTACTTTTGGATTTTTATTCCTACATTTTTCCTTTGTTGGTAATTTTAGTCCTGTTGTGAAGTAACAAAGCTAATTGATGATGGAGCTGTCATCAATGTGTCTGACGTGACAATCCTGTATAAATTTTTTTGGTACCATATCGTTTTATTCTCCAATCAACTAGTCTGACGTTATCAACTAGTCTAAAAAGATGAGATCAAAAACACACTTTACCACAAAAAATATGGTTGCCATGTTATACACGTTGATATAACTACTCACGTGGTTGTAGTGCTATCAGCACTCTTACTTGACAGCAGGGACTAAAAGTGTTAACAAATAAAAGATATAAGATAAAAAATGCGAAAAAAATATATCTAGGAACTAAAATGAATTTTTCAAAAAGGTTTAGGGACCAAAAAACATAACTAACCCAATAATTAATATGTGCATCAAGAATAGTGTGTTTTCTCCTTCGATGTTTTTACAATTATCATAAACAAGAATAGTGTGAAACAATGTAACAAAAGATAAATACAAAAGTAGCCATGTAAGGGGAAGAAAACAAGAGTTAGGACCAGGCATGCCTAAAATGCGGACATTTTAATTTAAGTAAGGACTCAATGAAGCTTTGAGCTTTAAGTTAACAAATAGACCATAATTTTGAATCTAGAGTCCCAAAATTCAGCACCAATTTTAAAAATTGGACTAAGCCTGCTCTAATAGTCCAATGAATCTCAAGTTGATGTTTATGGTCAATAAAGTTCAGATGCTTGGACTGTTGATGATTGAACTAATGGCCAATCTAGAAGTAGACTGGTCTAGTTTACAAAACCATGTTATGATTCCAAAAGAAATAAAGCAATAAGAAAAAAATGAACCTTTCTTAATAAGTTCTTCATAGTTGTCCCCTGAAGTTATATTAACATCAGCAGCAACTGAAGTCTTCATTCCATCACTTGCAAATACAAAGTGGTCTTCAACTTCCTCACCATCAGACTCACTGTCACTGCCAGTATCTGGTTCTTCCCAAGTTCCTACTTGTTGTTCAGTTTGAAAATAAGATACATCTTGGCTTGATTTAATCACACCGATACTCCTAAGTCTATAATTATCCCAAGCAAAAGGGGGGAGACTGAGTTTTCTGTTATTTGTACTTCTGTACATTTTATAAAAAACAGTGCCTAATTTGGAGTCCATAGCAGATTCAGCATTGATTGTACACCACGGAATAGTCAAAATAGATACTCTAGCCCAAGACCCCATTTCCGTTTCCCTGAAATGGAGACAAAAGAAGGAGCAATGAAAACAAAGCAAAGAAGTTACATATAGTGGTTGCTGAAAACATCATCATGATGAGCCACAGATAACACAAACAACCATACCCTCAAAGTACATTGTGATTGGAAATTGCAAAAGAAATGCATTTGCAAAAACGAAACCAACAAAGATTATTTAGTTTTTGCAGATATGCAACAAGAGATAATCTGGGAGTCCAATTACATATAAGGTTAAAAACCTACAATCTCACTAACATATGTTGACACATCTGTCCGCTATGAACAATGTGCAAACACAGTATTACAAGATTCTAGTTTCACATCCAAACCTAGCACTATTGCGTCAAACAAATATTAATTCTTTCCTTCTAAACTTTCAATACATATGAATTCCAGTTCATCTTAGATATGAATTTTTAAAATTCAACAAGACCTGATAAATAAATAAAGCACAACATTTATCACCCACGCCAAAGGAGTGAAACTAGACAGATTTTATCACTAAAAAATCAGTTCAACAAGTTTTAGAAACATAAGTTTCAAAACATTTTGAAATTAGTCAAGTCATTTCTACTCAAATTATTGAATCCAAAACCCGAAATGACTGAATGCAATATACATCAAAGAAAAGTCATAACTGAACTACACCAACATCATAGGTAAAAAGAGTAGCGTGGGTAGTTTATTGAGAATGAGGAGCATTTAAGTGTAACCAAAATCAAAGGGATCAAAGGGTTGGCCACTAAAACCTCCAACTCGATGCTTTCTCCTTCCCTCCTATCTGTTGCTTTCAAGATCTACTAATTTCTGATTTTCCCATTGCTGAAGTAACACACTTGACATGTGATATGTTGCAAAATTATACCCATGCATTATATCCAAAAGATATCACCAATATTGCAATATTACAATTTTGACAACACTAGTAGTGACAGAACCGAAGGTCCTTTTCTCACCAAATCCCACACATCCAATTAGGCTTGTTTTCTGCAATCGGAACCTAACTGTTGGATTGGGAGTGTCGAGTATGAGTGAGAAATCATATTTTTAAGAGTCAACAAATGGAATTTGGAACAGTATATATGTAGCAAAGACCGATACACCTAAAGCTTTAAGGTGTTGTGTTGGATTTACTGTTCAATGCCCTTGGTAGTTTTCAGTTGGCCCATTGATAAAGATCCCTCTATGTTTAGGGATCCCCTTGAATCCCAAGAACACTAAAATTTCACCATGTTCCATTGCCCTTGTACAGAAGGATGGGAAAGGATTGGATTCTCAAAAATCCATATCCAATTTAATAGCTTGGATAACAAATTTAATACATACTTTTTTCAAAAAATAGAACAGTTTGGATTGTTTGAAACTGATTTTAAAACAGGTTGGATTTTAAAACTAGTTCTGAACTAAAAAAGATTTTCAAACAAGTTCCAAACGAAAAGACTGGTAATAAAACCAGTTTTTAAACTGTTTTAAACAAACAATTAAAGTTTTCGAACTGGTTTTAAAGCGCTTTAAACCTAAACCAGGTTTTAAAACCATCTTGAAATCGAAAAACTGACTTGGAGAATGCTTCCTTTATAAACCAACAGCAAAATCAGATGCATAATCTGAAATGTGAAAAAAACCTAGGCAAGCATCACATTACTATAAAATGAATCACTATGGAATGAGATCTGCCACACTCACTGAAATCAAACAATAATGGGTAAAAGGTTAGAAGTAGTTCAAAGTTACTATGATCTATATATTCAGACAGTCTGATAAATAGCAAGGATACATGATATTGTTCAAATACTCCGATGGTATTAAAAAGGGAGAAATCAAATTACACAGCTTGGTGCCTCGTGCGTGATCAATTAAGTTAATGCTTAAGAATACTGGACAGCACATCATGACTCTCATATGACTTTTTCTTGATATGTATGTCTCATATTGGCATTGTACTGACACGGTCCAACATCTCTAGCGAATAGCAACTAATCTGTAACTGCCACAGAAATTTTTTCAAGAAAAGATAGTCCAAAAAACATTCTAATATAATAGGATGCTGACTTGTCCACCTTCAAGCATAAAAAACATTTACCACACCTACATACAAGGGTTATGAAAGCCACAGTAGGTATTCCTCACACGAAGACAGAAGTAAGCCAGTACAAGATTTTCGAGACAACCAGCCAAAGATAAACAAACCTTAAGATGTAAGACATTATTCAGTGAATGGTTGAAATTCTGGCATTCCCTCTTTGCAGTCTCTAAACTGCTAAGAGACGACTTACTAGAAAAAAAGCATAGAGCCAACCCTAAATTCGCAAAATTCTCTTCTACTTCTCAGTACAAACCAATTGGGGTCCTGAACTCGTTCCCCAACTCATATTTAATAAGGACAACAAATTCATACACCAACTCAATTGAAATACTAAAGCCAAAAAAATCATATCGGTCAAAATCAAGCACCAAACTCGTGCACTCAGTTCAATCAACAGCTCATCAATTTAAATATTAACAGAATAAGAACATGTTTCATTCGAACCTTTGTAGTAGAGTATAAATGTTTAGTAGAAGAGACACCAATTTACGGGTTGGGAGAAACAGAATCAGACCACAAATCCGACAAACTCGAGATTAAGGTTTCAAGAACATGGCGATGAGTACGAGCAGACTGTCGAGTGCGTCTGGTTTTCTTATCGAAATGGATTTGGTTGAGAAAAATGGGTTTTCTCTCCGAATAACGGCTTTTGATATTTATTTACAGTCCTACCAAACCCAGCTCATTTTTTTAAAAACATTTTTTTAATTTTTTCATTATATTTGTGTTTTTATTTTTTTAAATGTTTGATTTTTAATTTCTGTAAAAATATAACATGTTTTCAAAATCATGTAGCATAGATTGAAACTCATCCAGAAAATTTAAGCTCGAATCAATTGTCTAATATCTTACAAAATAATTATGGAATAAAAATTAACCTAAAATTTAATTTTAGAAATAAATAAGATAATATCTATTTTTTTAACAAAAGAGTTGTTTAAGTAAATAAAAGATAGTTATTTACTTTGTATTTTTATAACAACCGTCATCTCTTAGAAGATATTCTCTCACTAAGAAGATATTTTACCTCTCTATAAAGATATTTTGTTTTATTTTTATAAAAACTATCAACTCTCTCTAAAAATATATTATATTTTATTCTAATAAGAACCACCAATTATCTTTAACAAGATATTCTGTTTATAAAAACTATCAAATCTCTCTCTTTCTTTAAGAAGATATAAAGTTTCATTCTTATAAAAACTATCATCTCTCAAACAATTTCTCTTTTAAAGTCTTCTACCTTCTCTTTAGATTTGTGATATCATAGGTTATCAAATTGACAATCAGAAGACATTCCTAAATTCCTAGCGTTGAGTAGATCAAAAGTGTCTGATCCTATTCTTGAACAGAGTTAGGTTGGCTATGATTTTAGAGTTTTCTAAGTATCTCTACTCTATAGAGGCAAGGGAAGCTAGTTTGATTGTTTTTCATAAATATTGTAATTATTTGTTTATTGATGAATTGGATGAATGTTTATGTATTGTATTACGTAGTATCAATGTTTGTGAATGATGTGGTGTGTGATCGAGACATAGTATCTTCAACAAATGAGATACCCGTGTTGAGATTATTAGGATGTGCATTGTTTGTGGATTCTAAAGAGGTATCCTGACTCTACTGGTACATTGGATTTACATGGATGATTATCAATTAGTGAAAAGTCGAACGAGGTTCCGTTCATATGGTCTTATCCGAGGTTTGAAATATGAGCTCGATCGGAATAGGACATATGGATTAACCATGTGCATATGGAATCTGAGGTTTGAAATATGAGCCCGATCGGAATAGACTCTTCCGAGGTTTGAAATATAAGCTCGATTGGAACAGTTGGGTGGTATATGACAGGTACACACCTCTGAGTCTAACTCAATGCACGAGTATCTTCCGGAAGTAGAGAGTCTAGTGTCTTTGTTTGTGAGTCAGTTTATGTATGATGTCAGATGAATTACGAAAGCTTAATTTTTTTGTTGTTTGATTGAGATATAAATGTAATTTATAAAAATCTATTTTTTTTAAAACTATCTAGTTTACCTTTATTTTTGTGTGGTGTTTATTTTGTTTTTAAATATGAGATGATCGTGTATTACACGGGAGCAGAGGATTTGACGGATGGTGTGAATCCCAAGTGAATTGTTAGAGAAGCTTTATTTTATCTTATTTAGAGAAATATACTTTGAAATACATGATGAATGTATGAATTTTATATCCAAGTTTATTATATCATTTTAGGCAATAAAGTTTTTATTATGTGAAAAATATGGGATGTTACATTTGGTATTAGAGCAGTTCGTCAGTAGGATGATGACCTGAGTATAGTGGGTTTATTGTGTTTCTTTTGTGTGTGATTTTTTTTTTTTAAATTTAGTTTTAAGAAATAGGAAAAATGTTTTTAGTTGGATGTTTAAGCATAATCTATGAAATTTTGATTTGTATTTGAGTTTAGTTGATTGTGATGAATGAAAATGAAATTATTAAAAAATAAAATAATCTTGATGAAGTGGTGAAGATGAACACTCATGACTAAATTAATATATATATATATATATATATATATATATATATATATATATATATATTTGTCTTAATGTTTAAAGTTTAGAGTATCTTTCAAAGTTATGTTGTTGGAGAGAATCTAATACCCTAGAAAATAGCTATGAAATAAAAACTAACCTAGAATATAATTTTAGAGATGAATAAGATAATACATATTTTTTTGAATAAAAGAGTTGTTTAAGTAAATAAAATATAGTTATTTACTTTTTATTTTTATAACAATCACTAACTCTTCCTCTTAGAAAATATTCTCTCTAAGAAGATATTTTGTTTTATTTTTATAAAAACTATCAACTCTCTTCCTAAGAAGATATTATGTTTTATTCTAATAAAAATCACCAATAATAAAAATCACCAATTATCTCTAAGAAGATATTATATTTATAAAAACTACCAATTCTTTCTCTCTTTCTTTAAGAAGATATATATTTCATTCTTATGAAAATCACCATCTCACACAATTTCTCTTTTAAAGTTTTCTACCTTCCCTCTAGATTTGTTATCTCATAGGTTAACAAATTGACAATTAGAGAACACCTATGGATTCCTAGCGTTGAGTAAGTCAAGAGTGTCCGATCAGATTTTTGAATAGAGTTAGGTTGTTTGTGATTTTAGGGCTTTCTGAGTATCTCTACTTTATAGAGATAAGGGAAGCTAGTTTGATTATTTTTCATAAATATTGTAATTATTTGTTTATTAATGAATTAGATTAATGTTTATGTATTGTATTATGTAACATCAATGTTTGTGAATGATGTGTGATCGAGACATAGTATCTTCAGGAAAAAGACATACCCGTGTGATAAGAGTTAATTATTAGTGATTTTATGCAATATTTTGTGTTAATTTTATTATTAATTCAGTTGATTTTGTTATTAATTTAGTTGATTGTGTTATTAATTCAATTAAGTCTTGATTTTATTTGGTATTAGTTTGATTTCATGAAGATTTAGTATGATTTCGTTATTTAATTACGTTTAATTAGAGATTTTGTTTTTATTTATTATTTATTTCGTATTTAATGCGTTTTATTTTGTAAAGAGCGAATTTTGTTAAGAATTAAGGTAAAATCTAAACAGAGAGAAGACGGAAACGTTGAAGTTAAGGAAATGACATAAGTGACTTTTCGCTTAAGCAATAGAAACAACCTGGGCTAAACGACACTTAACGATTTTGTTAAAAGAAAGCCTAATTGGACGCGTCAAATCTGTTGGAGCGCGAATCATGAGATAACGGCCCAATTCGACCTAATGCAAGGAGCGAAAGTTATAAAAGGAGAGCTAGGTCAACGTGATCAGGATCGTCCATCATCTATCACTCGTTGGAGATCTCTTGGAGGTCGCTGTCATCAAGATCCATTCATTTTCTTTTCTTTTGTGTTTTCATGGCTATTATGCGTAACTAATTCTCTTCTTCTTAGGATTGGATGTAATTTCTCAACTTCAAATGCACTCTTAACGCTGGTTTGATATCATTGAATTTAATTACCTTTGTTTTACGTTTCATTATATCTTGATTTATTTTAGAATTCTTATTGTGACTGGAAAGCACTTTTTGGATACGAAACCAAATGTAAACGCATTACATGTATAAGTTTAGGGATGAATTATAGTATGTATAAGTTTAGGGATGGATTATAGTGTAATGACTGCTTATAACAACTGATCTTAATGCTCATTAGGTTATTCTAACGACTAGGGATAGAAGCTAGGTAATTTAATTTATGAATTTCAATGCTAGAGGAACCAGGTTGAAATGACTTTTATTTGTATAGATCGATAATTAGAAACGATGATATTGAATTAGGTTAAGAGTGTACACAAAGGAGAATATTACTATTCAATCCCGAGGCCTTTATTATTATTATTGAATTCACACTTTTACTATTAATTGCTTTGTTATTATATTTATTAATTCATTCAATCATTATTATTTGCTCATTTATAATACAATTAATCTTGATTCAATTTACAATCAAATTCCCCTTCCGTTCCCCTTATGGATACCATACTCTTCTTACTTACTATATTAATTGAGGACTCAGTACACTTCCTGAAAATCCATTAACACTCTTCTTACTTATTATATTAATTAATTGAGGACTCAGTACACTTGCTGAAAATCCATTAACAGCGTGTTGAGATTATTAGGATTTACATTGTTTGTAGATTCTAAAAAGGTATCCTGACTCTAGTGTTACATTGGATTCACATGGATGAAGATTACCAGTTAGTGAAGAGTCGAAGGAGGTTCATATGGTCATGTTTGAGGTTTGAAATATGAGCTCGATCGGAATAGGACATATGGATTAACCCTGATATATAGGATCCGAGGTTTGAAATATGAGCCCGATCGAAACAGTTGGGTGGTATATAACATGTACACACATCTTAGTCTTCCGGAAGTAGAGTCTAGTGTCTTTGTTTTGTGAGTCAGTATATGTGTATGATGTGAGATGAATTATAAAAACTTGATTTTTTGTTGTTGATTGATTGAGATATAAATTTAATTTATGAAAATCTATTTTTTAAAACTCACTAACTTACCCTTAATTTTGTGTAGTGTTTGTTTTGTTTTTAAATATGTGATGATTTGACAGATGATATGAATTCCAAGTGAATTGTTAGAGAATATTTATTTTATTTTATTTGTAATTTTACAAAGTTATTTTTATTAAATCTTATTTAAAAAAATATATTTTAAAATGCATGATGAATGTATGAATTTTTATATCCAAGTTTATTATATAATTTTACACAATAAAGTTCCTATCGTATAAAAGAAAATATGAAATAATACAAATTACATAATTGTGTTTTTAATTCACAATTATAGTATATAGTTATGTGCCTTTTCACATGAAAAAATGTGTCTTTTCACATGAAAAAATCTATGTCTTTTAGTATATATCTTTCACAATCTCTTTTAATTCCTTCATTAAAAAATGATTTTTATCACTTAAAATTATAGAATATTTTCATATAATTTTTCTAAATTCTTATTTCCAACTTATAATAGAAAAATAAATAAAATTCTTATATTTTGATAATTATCATATAAGAGTTCAGTAATAGCTTCATAACCAATAACTACAGCATTAACACAAACACAGACAAAACCGAACTAGAATAAAATATAAAACAGAAAACTTTTGCTTTAAGAATCTGAACAGACAAAGTTAAGGAATAACAAGTCACCGCTGCCACAGCAACAACCAAAATTTGAAGGGTAGTTGTAGTTAAAATGATAGCAAAAAAAAGAGAGAACTCGAATAAGGAATAGTGTTTCAACAAATTGTCGAGTCTTTCACATTACTGCTAGATGAAGAATCACAAACCTCACCCATTAACCCAACAATTCCTAATAATCAATTTTTTCAAAAAAAAAAAGAAAAAATAAGCTAAACACGCAAAAGTGGCTCTTACTGTCTACAAAGAAATTAGGTCTTCTTGATTCAAAGTGGGAGCATGAAACTCAAAATTAAATCTGAAAAAAAAGTAAAGATCGAAACCTTCTCAGTCCCTTAACGTCTGTCTGGGGTGAGAGAACGCTCTTCGTGTTTTCTGCTTTTCTTCAATTTGGGAATTTACCATCCCAAGTTCGGGGCAATGAAACCGAGCAGATTTTGGGTTATGTTTTAATTTTTTTTATTAAATTTTCTTTGTATGCTATCCTTTATAATATATAGTTGATAAAATATTTATTATTTGGAATTATATATGATGAGATTTGATGGAGAAAAAAATGATAATATGTGTATGATCATATGGAATTAAAGTCCAGACATAATATTTTATAGAAAGAGATATATCCTGTTGAGGCCTTAGAATTATACATTATTTTAAAATTCATTTAAAAGGATATATCAATATTTTATTGATATATTAAAATGATGTAGATGAAAAGATCGAATTATTTTATTATTGGTGCAGTTATTATTTATATATTTATATATATTTCATAAGTTTTTGATGTTATTTTATGTCATAATTTTATTATTATTTTTTATTTTTCGTTATGTTTACATGTGTGTTTCTTTTTAAACAAGTTGATGATTGAATAGATTCAGACAATTGTTAAGAAAAAGTTGAATGGTTTTGTAATAGTCCTGTTTTACGCTGTAAAATGGAATCATAAATTATGATGGATATAAGTTTTAAATAATTTTATAAAGTAATAAATTTATTATGTTACTGTATTTAATCGGATAAAAAATGCTTGTATAAAAAATATTTTTTGAATTAGAAAGTGATAAATTACAATAATTTTTTTTTTGTGTGTGCACGTTACTGTCCAGCAAGAATTACCTTATTAAATATTTTGTTCACTTTCTCAAATATGTTTTTACCGTGTGGCTCAGCGTTCTATAATGAACCCTAATTTTCCAGATGAACCCTAATCTTCCTCCCTTGAATAGTCTTTCCTCTCCTTCTATGTTTTGATCGATGCTTCGTTTCCTCCACAACGCACCATACAGAGTATATATATGTGGGCATTGAAACTCTGATATTCGAACCCTGCTCAGTTTCATTGCCCCGAACTTGGGTTTGTAAATTCCCAAATTGAAGAAAAGCAGAAAACACGAAGAGGGTTCGCTCACCCCAGACAGACGTTAAGGGACTGAAAAGGTTTCGATCTTTCCTTTTTTTGTTCGGATTTAATCTTGCTTTTCATGCTTCCACTGTGGTTTTTGAATCAAAAAGACCTAATTTCTTCGTAGGCAGTAAGAGCCACTTTTGCATCTTTAGCTTCTTTTTTTTTCTTTTTCTTTTGAAAAAATTGATTATTAGGAATTGTTGGGTTAATGAGTGAGGCTTATGATTCTTCATCGCTCAGTAATGTGAAAGACTCGACAATCTGTTTTAGCACTCTTTCTTAATATCTCTTCGACTTCTCTGTTTTGGCTATCGTTTTAGCAACGGCTACCGAACTATCCTTCAAAATTGTGGTTGTTACTTTGGCAGCGGTAACTTGTTATTCTCTAACCTTGTCTGTTCGGATTCTTAAGAAAAAGTTTTGTGGTTTATATTTTATTCTAGTTCTTGCGTTCTTTGTGTTTGTGTTAATACTCTAATTACTGGCTATGAAGCTCTTATTGGATTCTTATCTGATAAGTACGGATTTGTGGCATATATCGTGATCTGCGACATCGAGATGTAATTTCGGCATTCTTAAACTATGGAGGATTGATATTTACTGAATTACATGGTATTCATGTGTCGTAAGTCATATATAAAACATGAAAGAAAACATTGCACGCCCATAGATTATATACTGAGTTGAGACTCCAAATTGCGTTACCAATGAAGTTATGTCATTTCCCTTCGTAAGCGTTTGCTTTCTTAAGTACACGTTGACATGCTACTGCTAATGTTGTATTGTATCTGAAACAGTTTTGATGCATGCTACTTTCATTGTTCTCCAACTTTCTGGATTTAAAGTTATACTTAGTTATTTAGTATAATTTTCAACTGTCTTAGTTCTTGGTTTGTGCACATTTTGGGGATGTTTACATTAAGACTCTTTTTGAGCTCGATTTTTATGTTAGAATAAGGCTTGGTAGTGCTGCTAAATGTGACCATTGAACATTGCTTTAGTCTCATTATGAGGCTACATGCCATATTCTATCTGCTGATTCTTTTTCTTTCTTGTTGCTTCTGTTGCTGTAGTGAAAGGTTGTAAAATCAATTGTTATCTTTCCGATGGTTGTACATGCATTATTTTGCGACCGTGAAATAATTAGAGTTCACCCAATTTCTAGATTTAAGGTTTATACTGACTTCCCGATTTTACTGTGCCATGATTTTCTTTCTAGAGTGAAAGCAAACTATGGCAGACCATCGAAATGGAAATACACAACCATCCAATGGAAAGGCCAGTGCAGCAGGAAGTGGTTATTCTATTGATCTGAATGCATTTCAATCCCGATTGAAAACTTTTTATTCGCATTGGGATGAACACAAAAGAGATCTATGGGGCTCCTCTGATGCAATAGCAATTGCATGTCCTCCACCTTCGGAAGACCTGCGGTACCTGAAATCTACTGCTCTGAACTTGTGGCTGCTTGGATTTGAGTTCCCTGAGACAATTATGGTTTTCATGAAGAAGCAGATACATATCTTATGCAGCCAAAAGAAGGCTTCTATTCTTGAATCTGTCAAAAAATCTGCCAGAGAGGCTGTTGGGGCAGATCTTGTTCTACATGTCAAACCTAAAAACGATGATGGAACTGCTCTAATGGATGCCATATTCCGTGCCATCCGTGCTCAGCCAAAGTCTGATGACCATGATTCTTCCACTGTTGGATACATATCAAGAGAGGCCCCTGAAGGGAAACTGCTTGAAACATGGACTGAAAAATTAAAAAATACTAAATTTAATCTCGTTGATGTTGCCAATGGGTTGTCTTCTTTATTTGCAGCAAAGAGTAATGAGGAACTCACATCAATTAAGAGAGCAGCTTACCTGACAACCAGTGTGATGAAAAACTTTGTGGTTACAAAACTTGAGAATGTAATCGATGAGGAGAAGAAAGTCTCTCATTCAACATTGATGGAGGAGACCGAGAAAGTTATTCTGGAACCTTCAAAAGTGAATTGTAAGCTAAAGGCAGATAATGTTGATATTTGTTACCCACCAATTTTTCAGAGTGGTGGAGAGTTTGATCTCAGACCTAGTGCTGTCAGCAACGATGAGTTACTGCATTACGATTCAGCCAGTGTGATTATATGTTCAGTTGGAGCGCGATATAAGAGTTATTGCTCAAACATAGCTAGGACCTTCTTGATTGATGCAGATCCTCTTCAAAGTAGGGCATATGGGGTTCTTCTAAAAGCCCATGAAGCTGTCATAGGCTCTCTGAAGCCAGGAAACAAGTTAAGTGCTGCATACCAAGCTGCAGTCTCTGTTGTGGAAAGGGATGCTCCGGACTTGGTTTCATATTTGACAAAATCTGCTGGGACAGGCATTGGCATTGAGTTTCGTGAATCAGGATTGAATCTTAATGCAAAAAATGAACAGATAATTAGAGAAGGCATGGTCTTTAACGTGTCGATTGGTTTTCAGAATTTACAAAGTGAGAACAGTAAGTCCAAGAACAGGCATTTCTCCCTGTTGCTTGCTGACACGGTCATCATCAACAAAGATAAGACAGAAGTTGTGACTTCTATGAGTTCAAAAGCACTCAAGGATGTAGCATACTCTTTCAATGAGGATGAGGAAGAGGAAAGGCCAAGCACAAAAGTGGATGCCAAGGGAGCGGAGCCCTTTACTAAGACAACTCTAAGGTCAGACAATCATGAAATTTCAAAGGAGGAGCTTCGAAGGCAGCACCAGGCAGCACTTGCTCGACAGAAAAATGAAGAAACTGCAAGGAGGCTTGCTGGTGGTGGAAATGAGGCAGGAGATAATCGTTCATCTGCAAGGACTTCAACGGAACTTGTGGCCTACAAGAACATAAATGACCTTCCGCCTCCCAGAGAAATGATGATTCAGATTGATCAGAAAAATGAAGCAGTTCTCTTGCCTATAAATGGAAGCATGGTGCCTTTTCATGTGGCCTTCATTCGAACTGTTTCGAGCCAGCAGGACACCAACCGTAACTGCTATGTTAGAATTATTTTTAATGTTCCTGGGACCCCTTTCAGTCCTCATGATGCAAACTCAATGAAGTTCCCTGGATCTATATATTTAAAGGAGGCTTCATTCCGCTCCAAGGATTCAAGGCACATTAGTGAAGTTGTGCAGTCAATTAAAACCCTCAGGCGACAAGTTGTAGCAAGGGAGTCTGAGAGGGCAGAGAGGGCAACCCTGGTTACTCAGGAGAAGCTGCAACTTGCTAACAATAGATTCAAGCCAATACGGTTGTCTGATCTTTGGATCCGTCCTGCTTTTGGTGGTCGTGGAAGGAAGATACCTGGTACACTTGAGGCTCATGTGAATGGATATCGTTATTCTACCACCAGGCAAGATGAGCGTGTAGACATAATGTTTGGCAACATTAAGCATGCATTTTTCCAGCCAGCAGAGAATGAAATGATCACGC
>Ga0209700_102847_pt1 | contig 34342 bp, 17 predicted proteins | sample SiratroredBW_FD_187528 | JGI IMG/M metagenome (GOLD analysis project Ga0209700, IMG submission 187528) | Root nodule microbial communities of legume samples collected from California, USA - Siratro red BW (SPAdes) (version 2) | ecosystem: Host-associated > Plants > Roots > Nodule | place: USA...
ACATAATTTGTACGAAAGATATATATTAGATTTATTTTATTCTAAAGACATATTAAATTTTGTATATATAATCTATATAAAAGAAATTTTCCGTATAAAAATAATCTTAAAAATATAATTATATATATATATATATATATATATATATATAATTATATTGTTTTTGATATATTTTATTAAAAATCATGTTGACCAAAATTACAAAATATATATATATATATATATATATATATATATATATATATATATATATATATATATGTGTGTGTGTGTGTGTGTGTGTATTAGAATAGATGAAGAAAAAAAATATTTTCAGAAAAATAAAATAAATGAAGTATCACGTAATATTGGGAATTTTAAATTATACATGGGAGCCTTTGGTAGAAGACAAAATTTCTCATAATATTGGGAATTTTAATTTTTAGGAATAACTAAATTTGGTTGGTTGGTGAAGGTATTTGTAAAAATATTTAGCAAAATCATTAATTTATTACCTCATTTAATGATTTTAAAAATAACCGATATAATTTTTAAAAATTTTCTATTTTTATTTTGTTTGGTTATATTTTCTATTTGAATTTAGTTTCCCACTTTTCTTATAGGATTTTTTTGCGGGAAACACCACTAAGATCATCCATGGAAAATCTTCTTTCGCTTATGATGTTATTTTTCAAAAAATTTCCACCTCTGTAACTAAAACTGTTAGCGTGAATCCATGTTAGAGTGGCTTATAATCTAATCTTACATGGAAGCTATTTGATATTTTTCTTTTTCCTCTTTGCTTCTTATGAGGTAACTGTTGCTTCTTCTTTCTTTTTATTTTATGAATTTACGTGTTATTTTAGTTTTACATGGACTAAAAATAAAAAAAGTGAGTAATATAAAAAAAAAATTCAAAACTCAATATCTTAAAATTTTAGATTGATAATGGTAACATTCTTTTATATAGATCTGACTTTTATTTTATTTTTATTTGATAGTGATCAAATTTTTCATGATTAATTTCTTGGTTTGTTTATATTAAAAAGTCTATTTAAATATAAAAGGTTTTGCAAATTCTAAAAGCCATTGTAAAAATATTATTACTTATCAGTTTTGGATTTGAAAACTATTGTTTTTTTTTATCTAGTAATATTGAAAATGCATATTTGATTATTGATTTCATTGAAAATTCGTACTATAAATTGAAAAGAAAACTATTACAATGACCAGAAAAATGCAACAGTCACCACGGAATTCGCAGGTTTCCAGAAAAGTAACCAGCCATGATGTTCAATGGGTATGGTACACTCTTTGATGTTTTTAATCTGCTTTCAAACTATGTATATGAAATGTTACTGGCATATGGAAGTTTATCTTTAGCCTTTTTAATTGTTGTTAGGAATCAAGTATAGTTTTTGGTACGTATAGCACTTGCATAATTTACCCTAAGATACTTTACAATTGTTTGATTCTCTGTGATCACTCGATGCTATTACAAGACTTTTACATCAAGAACCGAGCGCAACGGAATTGTTCATTTTTTCTTTGTTTTTTAGGCCTATTCTTGAATAATCGCCTTAATTAGATATTCGGCTTCATGGCATCATCACGTTTAATTTTAATGGCCTGTTATGTCGCATGATGCAGTATCTTGATGAGAACAAGAGGCTCATTATGGCAATATTTGAAAACATGAAACACAGGAAATTTGATCTCTGTGCCCAGTAAGTGACCTCTTAATTTTATCTGCATATTTTATTAATTATTTGTTCTGTGACTTTTGGTTTGGATTTACTCAGTGGTACGTGAGTTGTAGGCAAATTATCTGTATAAGTCACGAATTCTTGGAACATGATCTCATCTTAGTTCTGGTTCAGCATCCTATCAGATTTTTTTTTCGTATGTAGAGTTTATGAATTTGTTAAAATGAAAAAAAAAACAAAAACAAATACTGTTAGTTCAGGGTTATAGTTGTTTTTCATACTTTTGATGATGATTGAGGAGGCACATTTGTAGTATTAGTTAAATGCACTCGTTTTAATTGTTGGTAATTAAGAATATGTTTGGAATAAAAAGTAAATTTGAGATAATAAATTTGAGTTGATTTGAGATTTAAATGTATGAAAAGTTGGATTGTTTGGATTAAGAAAAAGATAAGAAAATTTGAATAAAAAAATTAATTTTTGAGTGATGTCATATATGTTATTGATAAAATAATCTTTTAGTAAACAAAATTATAGTTAAAATTAATTTAAAATTAAATATAATTAAATTGTTGAGTATGATTAGTAAATTTTTATTTTTATAATGAATGAAATTACAATATTATTAATTATTTTAAAATAAAAGTTAAATTATTATTATTTTGTGAATTTACTTTTATTATTGTTATAATTTTAATTTTATTATTATTATTTATAATTTTATTATTATATTTACTTTTTAATATAAATAACATGAATATTTTATTTTTATAATTATTTTATTTTAATATAAATATAAATATTAATATATTAATAATAAGAATTAATTATAAAAAAAAGCAAAATCATATCTTTCCTTTCAAATCTTCGTATCAATGCGAAGAAAGTCCAACACAATTTTTTTTTTTTACTTTCTTAATTTTTAATTCATTTTTATGTGTTGAGTTCATGTTTTTTTTTTTTTTTTTTTTTTCTTTTCATCACTCTTATTCAATCCACCCAAATCCCTGGTCCGATGCAAAGTATTACTAGTTTTGAGACACTGGTAATTCAAGTTTATTGTGGTTGACATTCTAAGATTGTTAAGCTGCTTAGTCATATGAAAACAGTATAGTATGTGATGAAGTTTTGAGTGTTTTTCTATAAATAGCATGTGACATTGTTTGCACCTTTCACAAGTTTTATGTAATGGTGTGGTTGTGGATGCTTGCATGTCTTAGGTACCAAGAGCAGCTTCAGAAGAATTTAATGTACTTAGCAGCACTTGCTGATTGGCAACACTCACAAACACAAGCCATGTCTCAACAGGTAAAAAAATTTACCATTTCTGGTCCTTTCTAGTCTATCAACTGCTCCAAATAATTTACCTTGCTTTGATTCCTCATTTTGGACACTTGCAGCAGATGATCCTTCCCTCTAGGATGCAACCAGAATGCTATATGCAGCATCCTCAGGTTGCAGCAACTGCTCAACAACCAAGAATTTGCCCCCAAAATATGGCATTGCAATTTGGTAATCCACCACAACAGCTACACCAGCACTCTGTTCAAGGGCAAGTGGCATTGAGAGGTGGATGGATAGGTAATGGCACAAATCCAATGTGTGGTGAGACTGCTTTTGGATGTGGCAAGAATGGTGGCTCAACTTCAACTGCAAGTCTTAATGATGCATGTGGGGGAAGCATGCAAGGACCTTCTGGTGGTGGTGGAGATGGCCAGGGCAACAATATTGGTTCATCTCATCTTCAGGACTGAATTACACTGCATATAGTGATCTATTTTGAGTTTCAGATGTACTAGATTTCCATGTTTTTGTTCAATTTTTGTCATTTTTTTCACCTATGATTCTACATTGGACCAAGCTTCCACCACTGTTAAATGCTTCATCTCTATCATTTGTTTCATCGTTACTGTTTTCTTCGTAAAATTAAAATTTATGTATATGAATTATCAGTTTTACATAAGAAATTTCATAAATTTATAAGAAAAATAATATCTTCTTTTACAAAAATCTTATCAATTATGGTATAACTAATGTTTCGATTATTCTAAAACAATGATTATTTTTTTTAAATAACAATAGCAAATAAAGAAACTAGAGACAGTGATGGTCAAATATTTGATCGAAAATAAAATTGTAAAAATAAAATATTTGATGAAAATTAGAAAAATAAGACATGAAAGGAAATAGTATAAAAGGTGCGCGTGAAGAAAGAGGCGTGGGTGAGTGAAAATGGTGTGCGTGCAGAAGAAGCTTGGTTTTGTTGAGTGATTGCAATGGTTCGAGCGTCGGTGAAAGTGGGTTCGGCGAAGTTGGTGGTGATCTGCGTGGGCCTATTGGGTTTTGCTCTCGTCGCCGACTTTCTATGGGCCTCCACCTCTTCCACGCTTCCCACTTCCAAACCCTCCGCATTGGTCATCCCTGCCACTTCCAAACATTACCAAAATGCCACTGCTTCTGGAAGGTTCCTCGCCGCCGCTTACGCCGATTTGGATGCGCCGCAGCTCCACTGGCAGAAGATGGCTCCGTGTCCCGTTCCCCGCCTTGACGGAGCCGCCATTCAGATTCGCAATCTCCTCTTCGTCTTCGCCGGTTACGGCACCATCGATTACGTAACCGACTGCTCTCCTTTCGCTTTCAATCTCAATCTCCGTCGTCGTCGTTGTTGTTACTATTCTTGGGATTTGAATTCGTTTCTCTTTGGTTGGTTTCAGGTGCATTCTCACGTTGATGTGTACAATTTCAGTGATAATACTTGGGGAGGGAGATTCGACATGCCGAAAGAGATGGCGCATTCGCATTTGGGAATGGTGACCGATGGCAGATACATTTACGTCGTCACTGGACAGTATGGCCCGCAGTGCAGAGGTCCCACTGCTCATACGTTTGTGCTCGATACTGAAACCAGGAAATGGCGGGATCTACCTCCTTTGCCGGTGCCTAGGTTTGTTATTTTCCCCATTTTTTTGTTCTTTTTGTTGCTCAGGGAGTGGTGGAACAAATTACTAGTGCTAGATCTTGATCTCCCTTAGATATTATTATTGCAATCATTAACAACTTTTCTGGATCCTGCACATAGTGGGAGCTCTATTATACGGGGTTGGGTTTTCCTGATTAGTTAGTTACCTTCTATGTATATCTTTTTTTTCTTCTCAAATAGTGATAATTTTTTGCAAGTTTAATCAATTGGTTTATATTCTTCCCAATATACCTTAAAGTCTCATATCTCTTACCACTCTTACTTTACCAGTTGAGATTAGTGATAGTTTATGAACACCTTATTTCCTTTACCCATTAGCGTGCTTCTTCGGGCATAAAATTGTGACGGAATTACTAAATGTCAAGTGGACAATAATACTTTTGGAGGAGTGACCCTAATGAAACATAAACAGATTCAGAGGAAAGGGGAAGGATCTGGTCAATCTCAATTTTTCCCACCTTCTTTCTTGGTTTCCGGCTGTGCTCTGTACCTGTATTACTTTTGGATGGTGCACAAATTTTCGTCACAGACAAGAGGTTCTAGAAAACCAGGATGGCAGGTGCAGAGGTGTGCCAAAGGTTCATCTTATCTCCTTAATCAATTTTTTTTTTTCAACTGATTAAGTTGGAGACGTGTGGAAGGAGTAACAGATGAATAAACTGTAGCACAGCAGTAGACTGAGAAAGAAGTAAAGGAGTTGGATTTGTACATTTATAGGATGAGTAGTTAAGCAAGAACACGGGCTTGTGTTATTTTTATAATTATATTAGTAAATATATAATAATGGAGATTAATCATGGGCAAAACTAATGATAATTCTACACGAATATCATGGTTACCCCAAATATTAGTAAACTTATCAGCGCAACAACAATAACAATTTATTAACTGCATTTAGAACAGAATCAAAGTCACTTTGGCAATATTATGTTGGGTTTCCCTAGTCTGGCTTTCCTTTTGTCAATGATAAAATCAGTTATGTGCTCTCTCTTTCTTGTCTCATGGTTTTGGGTGGAAGTTTCATGACAGTATTATTTTCAGGTATGCACCAGCGACTCAACTTTGGAGAGGTAGACTTCATGTGATGGGTGGCAGTAAGGAGAATCGACATACACCTGGATTAGAGCACTGGAGTCTTGCTGTGAAGGATGGAAAAGCTTTAGAAAAGGAGTGGAGGAGTGAGATACCCATTCCTCGTGGTGGACCTCACAGGTTTTTGAACTGACTGAACCGAATTTGTTTGATTGAGCTAATGAGTGCTAGAAGAGTACTACTATATGTCATAATAGTAGTGCCATTGAGTATTGAATTCTGCTATAGCTATAAAAATATTTATTGGAATTAACAAAATAGTTATAATTTTTTCTCTCTCAAATCAGTGTGTTTTACTACTATTGCTATCTACTTGTTTTATTAGATAATTACTTGTTTATTTTGCATTGATAGGAAAGTCACATCTCGGTAATCTTGAACCATTTGTTCTCTTGTGTAGATTTTTTGAGATTAGAAAAAATTCATTGCTTCCTTTTCTTACGCTCCGCTCATTTGAACTTCTCAATTGGATTTTATACTCCGTATTTGGTGTCCTTTTGATTGCAGTGTGACAAAACAACATGGGAGTTTATTTTGTTTTCTTGTACTTTCTGCCATTATCGTTTTCAGTCTGTTCTCTTATCCCTTATGATTATCTTAACCTTTATGCTGCAGAGTACTGTATACTTTGTTGTGTTGAAAAGAATGAAATGTGATACAGTTTTTTTATGGTGTTTAGGGTTCCAAACATTATAATATAGGTTTATTAAAGTGCATTTTTTTATGTGTTTATGTTACCTTGAATTTATTACTTAATAATATCTTCTTTTAGGGCTTGTGTTGTGGTTGATGATCGTCTTTATGTTCTCGGTGGTCAAGAAGGTGATTTTATGGCCAAACCTGGGTCCCCTATTTTTAAGTGTTCACGCAGACCAGAGGTATGCCATGTATTCCATTGTTATTACTCTTGTCTTATTTGCTGAAATGGAGGACAATTTTGGTATCCTGGATATCAGTTGTACGAGCCAAAGTTTTTGTGTGTTCATCTCCTTATCTCTAAATTGAATTGATAGTATACATGAACAATTTCTTTGTAATTTGATTTTAAATTGTGTTCTTCCACAATGCTGTCCCATGGTTTGACACTCTGTGTCTCACTGTTCGTTTTCGTGTCAGGTGGTCTATACTGATGTATACATGCTGGATGATGAGATGAAGTGGAAAACATTGCCTCCAATGCCAAAACCAAACTCACATATTGAATTTGCTTGGGCGCTTGTAAATAATTCCATTGTCATTGTTGGAGGCACAACAGAGAAGCACCCTGTAACAAAGAAGATGGTTTTAAACGGAGAAGTGATCCAGTTTAACTTGAATACTTTGGTAACGATTTCTCTTTTTCAAAGCGCTGGGAAATGGGTCTCCATTTTTGCATATTTCTTCATATTCAATCATCATATGAATTTACATCATCATACACATATTACTCAATTACACGTGAGAATGCTCATAAATACTCTGCCCGGTCCTATTTATAAAAAACCCTTTTCAGAAAGTTATTTGTCCCTTTTTATAAGTTCCCTTTGTAATTGTTTGATACATTCATTACTTTTTTCTTAAAATACATTTAATTTATTGACTTCTTTTAACAAAAAAGGTAAAGTAGCTAATGTTAGAAATTAACGACATAAAAGTTTCTTTCTGATTCATGTACATTAGTAGCCAGGATACTCAAGTCTTGCTCATCCAAACTAACAATAACTTAAGTACAATAAGCATAATTTTGAATCAACTATACAAATTATTGACAAAATTAACTCTTATCCTAAATTAACTAATTTTCCTTAGTAATGTGAATTAGTTGAAAAGATCTTCTGAAAAGGGATGGAGGCAGTACTCCATTTTAGTAATTTCCTTGTGTTACCCTCCATTCACTTTAGCAGGGAAATTGGTATTTGACAACAAAATTCTTGGGCTATCGTCCATTGCCTTTGAGTTATTGTAATTTGGTATTGAGCTAAACCTCCTTTCTTAGCTTGCCATATCTTAGTTCTAAGTTCACATCCTTTTCCACCTGTTGATTTTCCGTAGTGTTAATATTGTGAGTTGGTGAAGTGAGATTGTAAAGTGCATATATATGATAAGACGACTCTACACAAGGAATAATATGATTTGCTTTCAGTTCATGGTGACATACTGTACCAAAGTCAAGTCGGTAGTCTAGATATGAAATCACAAGAATATATATGTACTTGCAAGTAGGAGCATCATGCTATTTTGTTGTCACTGATTGTTGTTTATTTCTGCTGTTATCAATTCTCAGAAGTGGTCAGTGATTGGAAAATTACCATTCCGAGTGAAAACCACTCTAGTTGGATTTTGGAATGGGTGGTTGTACTTCACTTCAGGACAGCGAGACAAGGGACCTGATGATCCATCACCGAAAAAGGTTATTGGAGAGATGTGGAGAACAAAATTAAAACTGGATGAGTGAGCAATTGCTGTGGAATCTTCTAGTTGCGTCTTTCTCCAAAAGCAGAGACCAAGAGGCCAAAACATTGCACATTCTTTGTCAATACAATATTCATCGTTGTAATTCTGAGAATGACTGTAATTTAATTTAACATTTACAGTTCTCATCAATTTTTTTACCACTCGGCTTTTGTATTCCCCCCAACCCATATATTTTTAGCTTTTGTATTCAAGTAAATATTGACAGATGAACTTAGTTCATGTTAATTGTAATTTTTATAGGCTTATTATTGGAGATTTTGTGTTCAAATCTTCCAAACAGTTGAAGAGTTCTTTCTCTTGGAGTAGGTCTACTTGACTAAAATTAAGATTTAATGAGTTTTAAGTTTTAAGTGACTTTTAAATATGCTTTGCTTTAGATAAAAAAAAAAATACTATGACATTTATACCAAAGATTTGAGATTCTTCTTTTGCACTTTGTTTTATGAAATGTTAGTATAAATTTTTTATACTAATTAAATTATTAAATTTTAGAAATAGCATCTTAACTTCCAATTTAATGGCCTGATTAAACAATACCGGCGGCATTTTCTCAGCTATTTTCTTAATGATTCCCTTAAAAGGAATATTTTAACTTTAATAGTTTTATTTAGTAAAGAGTTTTTAGTAGTTAGATGAATTTAATTTTGATACTAGAAGCATTACAAATTTTATACTTAATGAGGTGCTTAACTTTGCTTTTTAGGTTTAACACTTAAGTAATTATGAGTTCAACTTCATTAAATGATGCATGAACAAAATATTACATGATAAGTAAAAAAAAAAAAAAGGTAAAATATAAGTGTGCCGAAAATGTTCAATTTTTTTGGCCATTCCTCTTTATATATATTAAGGGTTTAAAATTTGCTCATCTTTTTTCTCCTCCAAAAAATGAAAATATAGTAAAATACTTTTTTTTTTAATTGACAATGAACAGTGCAAACATTCTGGTAATCCTCACAATCATACCATTCATTGCTTTCTAATTATGTAGTGACAGTTCATACAAGATATTGACACTGGCTAACCAATACATGATGCAGCTGCTATATCCTTTACAACAGCCAAACACACTAAGGCACTACACTGTGACTACTCTGACTGTGACAAGATAATGGTATGTAGTTGGAAGACACTGTACATTACAGAATAGTCCTTGCTCTCAAGAAAGAGGCTTTGACTAACTAGATCTGAAGCACAAGCTCCACAAGAAAAAGCTCAGCATCAAACCTTAGTGCAGAAGGCTCAGCAGGCTGCAGAAAACCATCCACCATTCCACCAAATACATACACATAACGCCCTGATCGGTCTACACAAGCACGGTGGAATGATCTAGCTCTTGCCTCAAAACCACTTGATTTCCACCTTTTCCACATTCTTTTCATTGACTCTTTCTTGGAGCTCACTGTGGTTGGATGCTGCAGACTGATGTAAGGGTAAGGAATGGCACTGATATCCAACACCCAAAAATCATCTTTCCTGTGTCTATATGAGTCTTCTCCTCCATAAATTAGCAACCTTCCCCCCAGAACCAAAGTTGCTGTGTGACCAACTCTAGGAAGAGAAACACCATCTGATATGCTTTGCAAATCATAATATATTTGAACCCATTTGAAATAACCTTGATATGTATCCAATAACCAAACATCATCAAGCACCTCATAACCCAACCCTCTTCCTCCAAATAGTATTGTCCTGCTTCTACCAATGCATGTCAAGGTGTGTCCTGAGCGTGGTGGAGGTGAAGGGTATGACACAATCTCATGCCAAGTGCCATGGCAGGGACTATCTGAGAGCTCCAAGACCCATGTGTCCCCCAAACGGAGGCCATGAAGCCCAATACCCCCATGGATTACCATTCTCTTTTCATCAATGCTACATGCACCATGTGCCCCTCTTGGAGGTGGTGGTGCAACATTGCCCACTTCAACCATTTTCCATGAAAAGGCTATGCCTTTGTTTTCATTCAACACAACTTGCCCCAACCATGTATCGTTTTGACGGTTTCCAAGGTCATTGATTCCTCCAAAGAGCACAAGATAATCACCCATTTCCACACATGTATGTCCAAATCTCCCACTTGGAATGCCTGCATGGACTGTTTGCCATTTCAACATTCTCCTGAAATCATTGCCAATGTATGCCACCCTCGTGTCATCAAGATGTCGTCCTAAACACCAACAATAATTATAATGATGATAACATAATAAAACAAGGACAAGGAACAACAAGATATTAGTTACAAGGTAACACTTTAGTTGTTAAGAGAATCTACAAAGGTTAATGATATTTTGAAAACCCAACACATTATTACAACCAAATATCCTCGTTTCTTTCTTTTTATTCACAACTACAAAAGTTTACATGATTCTCAAAAACATCATTTTTTCCTTAAACAAATGAAAAAAAATACAGCATTCAAAGCAGTGCTAATAAAGTGTCCTTGCTCCTGTATGTCAGAACAGAATTTGGCTTTTAAAAGTGGACAGGATAAAAAGACAAAGTAAAACATCACAGTTCACAACAAGGAGAATCTCTACAGACTTGAAACAAATAGAATGTGGCCCATTATGAATAGGGTTTGCTCAAGTTTAGTCAATAATTCTCTTTCACTAAAAAATTAATTTAAAGATAGAATGAAACACTTTCATAATTTCTTCATCAAGCAGTAACTAGAAGGGAGGTAAACAGTAGTTCCCTTTCATGTTTCAGATATCATGTAGGTCAGATTTTCTGAAGTCTGTTTCTTTTCAATGTGCACATATAAAGCAAGGCCTAAAAGGAGGTCATACATAATTAACCAAAGGAGAGGAAGAGCAAAAGGGACATGGTTTTGGTTTCACAGGTGCTATACGAGTTTATATAAACAATTCTTTCTTAAGCCAATTGAAAGTGTCACAGGGAAATTGATAGGCTTAATTATATATATATTAGTTATTGTAAAGAAGAAAGCTGAATATACACTTAACTCTTTCTAAGGATAATCAATCTTCACAAAAAGATAACCACGGATTAATTCAATTCACCCTTAAATTTAAGTCCTATGACCTAAGTAAAGTTAGAATTCATCTCAAAAACTAATTGGTGTGAAGAAAAGTTACCTAACATATATATAAATAACACTATAAGAATTGAGGCAAGTGATGAGAAACTTCCCCCACGTAGATGCTTTTCAAAGAAACAGGTTAGCCTACTACAACATGTGATTCAGGAAGATGAGTAACAAGTTTTTATACTATGTTACAATTTATCTCAAAACCAATATACATGAAGTTACAGCATCATCCCAAGAACTGAGATAATTGACGTGAGACTTCACAACAGTAATGGTTAGAAGGCTTAAAGTTACAAGCTGAGCCACCTAGGTAGGTTATAGTGACAAGTATACTGCACAATAATGCCGTACAATGGGGTTGGTTGAATAATTGTGTTGAATTCGATTCCCTTTAGAAAAGGGACATAAGTTGTCTCCTTTTCACCATATCAGGGGACAGACATGCACGATGAGATGATATTTAATGAGTAGAACAGTAATTTAGAAGATGGAAAGAGAAAGTAACGAACCTCCCTCACAGCCGCCACCAAACAAGACAAGACAATCCGAGACAAAGTTGAGAGAGTGAGAGGCTCTGGCTGTGGGGAAATCCAAATCTGCATGCGGCTCTGACAGCAGTTTATGACAGCAAACTGAATCCATCAGAGAGACTTGTCTGTAGAGCCTCATCCACGGGAACTGATGGTGGTGAGTGTTGGAGGAGTTGAGTAGTGCCCCAACACAGGTGGAACCTAAGTCCCTTTTGCACAAAGATCTCCATAGAGTGTTTGAGGAAGTGAGAGACCTGAATCTCTTGCAAGTCATGGAAAGGGAGAGAATTGCATCGATGGGGAGGAGGAGGAGAATGGTCAAGAGGTAGTCCTGAGCCATGTTGGTGATTGGTGATCCACTTGAACTGCTCTCAGACTCTTCCATGGTTGTTGGAAGCTATCTTGGAAGAGAAGAAGCAAGTGGCAGAAAGGGAAAGAAGAAGAAGAAGAAGAAGAAGAAGAAGAAGGAGAAGAGGAGTGTGTTGTGTGAGAGAGAGAGATAACTAGTAAGTGGTAAGTGGTAAATGGTAAGTGGTGAAAAGATTGTGTTTTGTTGGGTTGAAGTTGAAGAAAATGGTGAAAAAGTTTGAAGAGGAAAGAGATTGATGTGAGACAGGTGAATGGGGTGGCCATTTGGTTTGTCGTGTGTATGAAATAATGAGCATTGCCTTTTGTTTCAACATGTCTTGCCTCACATCTTCTCCTGCATGCCATCTCATGTTATCTCTCTGCACAATCAAACAATCAATCACAAGGATTTTTTTTTTCATAAAATTAAGAATGTTTATTAATATAATTTTATTTTAACAAATATTGTAATAAACACAATTGTTGATATAGTTTATTTAGAAATAAATTGAGGAAAAATTGATATTTCTTTGAAAGTTGACATCACTCAATTTAATTTTTTTTCAAAAGCTAGGATTAAATGTTAGTATATAGGATTAGAAGGGTTTTGCATCATATCATAATTATGTTGGAGCCGCCAACAATAGTTGTCCACCTTTTTTTTGTCTTCATTATGCATCCCAATGTCTAACTGACTTCTACTTCTACATTCTTCAATTTGCAACTGTTCTTCTAATCCTTGTCTTGCATACTGTATATTCCATTTTTCTTATGGTCTATTTGCTTTCAAAAAGAAAATCGAGAAATTGAATAGAAAAGGTAAAAGTTAACAGTACTTTTTTAGTATGAAAAGAAACAAAATATTTTATTATCTGTTTCGTAGGATTTCAAATATGAGTACAATATCTAAAAAAAGAAAAATTGGTTGAAAATGGGTCAAATATTGAATCTTTCCAATGTTTCCTTCAAAAAAAAAACTATGAAATAAACTATGTTAATTCGTTGTTAACAAGTCACCCAAAAAATTGTATCACACCTAAACATTTGTCCGACTTCACAGGGGACCATCAAGTCATTTTAACCGTTTTAGAAAATTTAAAACGATAAAAAACTAAAAAAGAATCAAATATATATTTATAGAATTTAAATCATATCATTAAGTTTAAATTTAAATTTTAGGTATAATAATTAAATATATAAACAAATACAAATTACAATACAATGTATTTAAAAAATGATATTACTTTAACCTCTTAAAAATATAATTATTATTTTATAAAACAAATCTAACTAAATCAACATAAGTCCATTTAAATCAGAGGTCAAACAAATCAAATAAAAAAACTAATTCGATTTAAGTTACAAATTTTCTATGGACTTCTCAAACTAGATTATCGGTTTCATCTTATTTTGAAACCTGAGATGCTTGAATTAATGGATGTGACAAACAGCAAAGAAAAAAATATATCAAGACATTTTTCAAAAAACAATAAAAGAAAACATCAAATGTGAAGTACATGTCTTGTCTTGAATTAAAAAAACCTGAGATGATTGGAAGGGATTTCTCTAGGGGAAAATTGCATACTATTATTTCTCCTGAGTTCTGATATATTATTTCTAGTTTGACTATGGTGATATCATCAGACTTGATATGATACACTTTCTGGTATGTCAACCAGGCAAAAAGTATAGAATAATCATTCCAGCAAAAAGTCAGATTAGAAAACTGGCAGAGTTCCAAAGGGGGAGAAGGCATCCAACATCTTATTGCTGCAAATTGTACACTTTCCCTTTGTGTATTAATTTCCTAAGAGCAGCTTTAGCTTCTTCCAAAGTTTCTACACCCTGCCCTTCATCAAATGATATCCTCTGAATGTTGAACTGCATACAAGAAAGACACTAAATGATACACAGCAGCTACAAATATTATCAGGAAGACAATCTGGCTATGGACAGAAAAAGCATACCTGGGCACCTTGACGGACCCTGATATCAGTCCCTTTGCTGTCTATGGATATGAGTGCAGCATCATCTACCTCAGTCTCATTAGATAGAAGTTTCTTAAGGGGCTTTGAGAAGATAGCATTGAGTTCCTGTTTTTTCAAACATAAAACCAAGCAATGAGGTGATATTACTCTAGGGCTGGTTTACATAATTGTATCAATGAGCATATTGATGATAGAAAGTCATTGAAAAAGGTTTGCCTGAAACAACCAGACTCAGACTTCATTTTAACTTCTCAAAAAACCCTTTTGGATTACTTACCCTGGGAGGGGGGTTGACATTAATTTATCCTTTTAGGTAGCTTTATTGACCAAGGGAAAGCACTAGGGTCAACTAAGAACCCCACAAAACCAACCCAAAGTCATGACCTTGAATGTGCCACATGTATTATACACCCATCTGGACCATGTCCAGCTACTATGCTGAAAAAATTAGAATGCCCCATCCCAACCAATCACATAAATTTCTTTTAAGTGGGAGAAGATAGAAACATTCTATGAGCATATAAAATTGTTTGAAAACTAAGATTGTTTACTTTGCCAACACAAGCCACATGTTATTTCCTTTAATGCCAAGTATAGGAAGAAAAAAACATCAGAAGATCCACCTTTAAATACTGTTCCCCACCATCGACTGCAATCTTATCCGGTTGAAGATTTTCATATTCCTTTACATCCACCCAAGCAACAGTACCAAAGCCTCCAATGAAATATATGTCACTGTCAATGATGAACTGACTAAATTAGTTACACAGGTTGATAATGAACAGTACCAAACAACATGATGAAATTGAATTTCCCAATTCTTCATGGATTCTATTCATCACGAGCACCATATTTTTTAACTAGATTTTTTACGAAAAATTAAAAAGGATACAAACGGCCTGTACAAGTTCTTGATGCTTTACCAAACACCCAAATATGATTGTTTCATAGTTCAACCACGAAAAAAAAAAAAAAAAACTATTTATCAAAGTCTAGGCTATTGGGTTCTTTGACTAATATTAACATTTATACGCCAGGCCCAAGTAAAATGCCCCAAAAAGTATGCAAGAGAGTTTGCACAAAAGATTATTTGTTCAATACAATCAACTTGGCAGCATGTAGCAGCTGCTTGTGTTAAAGAGTGTAGACAACATATTAAATGAGAGTAATTTTTATCCAATTAACTATTAAATCACACAAGTAATAATCAATATTAAAACTCAAAAGTCATGTGACTTTAAGTGATCGTGTGATTTTAAGTAGTCTTTAATATTGACTAAATAATGCAGAACATTCATGCATGTTTGTATAATCAAGATTCACAACTCTCACTCATAAAAAGAAATTAAAAAAAATAGTAGATACATCCCATAGATATAACTGGAAAGGAGCCAACCTTATATTTTCCATCCTAAAGTAGTAGAAGTTTCCCCACTGTTGAGAAGGACCCTGTTGATGTTTCGCAATGTACTGCTTATGAGCCCATTCCTGTTAGTACAAATAGTCAAATAGATACCATGACATGTATAAATAAACCTCTAATTCAGAAGTATCTCTATAGGAATAATTGAAGGTACAAACAAGTGCATATTTGCTAATCCACATAAACAAATTAATCAGAAAACAACCTGTTGATCTTCCGGAAGTGGATAGACATCCCCAAAAATAGTTACCCTTGCATTGGACAAGCCACTCCATCCAGGTATCTAAAAAATATAACTGTCAATAAAACCCAAAAAACGGAGAAAACAAGAATTGGAAATTTAAAAGCTTAAATAGGAAATGTCATATTTCAAACCTGAACAACCAGTGTGCATCTTGGGTCAGCCAACAAATTCCTTGTGTGAATTGCAAGAGGAGAAAATGAAAATATTGGATCTACAAAAGAAGAACATAAGGCATTTGTAGTAAACACCACAAACAGACAAGAAAACCATAAGTGCTCCACAATTAGCAACTAACACCTTGAGACAGATAACAACTGTGATTTTATGTGTACTTTATTTCCTTTATGTTTATGTAGTATCAAAATAGTCAATTAGATTGGAATACTCTGTCATTCATGCCCATGTTCCAACTAAAGGACGAACATGAATCTCATCCCCAGTACCCACATACTCTTACTCATGGCACACATTTATGCTACAAAAACGAAAGATGGGCTAAATGGAAGGGATGGACAGTGTATGTTAGAAAGGAGAAGCAGGAAGGAAATTGGAGAAAATGGAAGAATGCCCACTGCAGAGAAGATTCCAGGGGAAGAGTCATAGATTAAAAACAACAGACCAGCTGGTTCAGAAAACTGGAGGTATGAAATGGTTGTTTTGGTTTCTTTTAATTTTAATCCAACCTAAATATTTGTTTAGCCAAATAAGGTCCACTGCCAACATATAAAGGACATGTATGAATTGTTAGCTTTCCATTATAACTTTTTATCTTGCAAAGCATACAATATGGTCATTTTAAGCTAATTCAAAATTTTACCTAACTATAATTTAATGCTTCTATGTTAGTTTGCACTTGATATGTTATAAAATTAAATAGATATTAAATATGAACATTTCAACCACAACTGGATGAACAAATGCCATCAACCTTTCATGACTAGTCTGGTTTACAAAACATAGACTAGAGGGCGGGAATTTTGTAACAACACAGATACTTGTCACATGTTTAGTGGTGATACGTGAACTGTGGGCAAGGGGGTAAAGAGGGGAAGAAAGAGTTTAGGACATAGGGAAGAATTGAGTGAGGCGGAAAGGTTCGGGGTGGGTTGAAGTATTCTGTTCAGTTCAGCTGCACAATCTCCATAGTTATCTTCCTGTTTTCTTCTATGTTATAGAATTATTATTATCAGAGGACTACCCCGTTTGAAAGGTGCTTGGTCAATCTATTTTCAGGTCCTATCACATTCTCACTCTTTTCTCAGCAAGGATCAATACTAGATTGAAATCCTCAGTAACGCATACACAATTTACAACAATTTAATTATCCTGACCCCTATGAACTTAGCTGACTCCACCAAATGCTTATTATCATGATTGTATCAGACATGTACCTTGGGGAGAACTCCCAACTCCAAGGATACACAACAACTAGACACCGAAATCCATAATTGCATCAAATATTCATACGACTGAAAGGAAGTCACTAATCAAACAAAAGAAGAATTATTGACTTACGACCCATCGAATCTGGTGCAAAATCAACCAGAGAACCAAATGGATATCCTTCTCGTCGGTGGTGCATACGAGACATTACAGTGCACAAATGAGCAAATCTTGCCTTGAATTACAGAAGGAAAAGACAATATAGAAAATTAATAAAGGGGATCCGTTACTGTAACTGCACTAGATTCAGTTTACACAAAAATCCATTTAGATTTTACCAGAAACAACACAAGCAGCTTACCTGCTCCATCAGGTTACGAACTGCCAAAGCCGGTCTAGGTAAACCGTGAGCCGAAGTGGCACTCTGCACGCCACCAGAAATAGGTGTTCTGAAAAGTCCAGCCCTGGTGCCACCACCCGATGCACTTCCACCTGCTCCTGGTGTTGAAATAGTTGACCATGACATGTTCATTGGTAGTGGCGCATCTTGATCTTCTTCAGAACTCTCAGTCTCAGAATGGCTTATGTTTTCCTTGAGAACGAAATGGAACCCAACAAAGTCAATGATAAGTTATCTGTTGATTATGATGCATAAGAACAAAAAAGAAATCACCAACTAACGACCCAATTGAACATTACTACGGAATCTATATAAAGAGTGAAGTACAGCGACAAGGAACTAAAAAGGAGGGAAATTTATTACATTTAATTCTCAACCAAATAAACATAAGCTAGCAGCAGTATCATGATCTCCTAGGAACAAGTTTATTGAAATGGCTACTAACAATAAATAACAATAACAAATGCAAAATACAACCGTGAATAGGGTTTTAGTGGTTTGATCAGAATATTCCAATTCCAAAGTATAAAGTTAAAGCAGAGATTTTGATTTTAGGGGTGCGTGAGTTTATCAGCCAATTGATGAATATGCTAAAGAAGAAGAAGAAGAAGTAGCATGGAAGAACCTGAGGCTGAGAAGCTAAGGCGAAATCATTGGTTGCTTCATCGCCACCGGTGTTTGAAACACGAAGAGGGAGAAGGTGGGAGTGAGAGTTTTGGGTGATCTTGAAGAAAGCAAGTGGCAGCGTTCTCACGCCAGAGGAAGTAGAAGGAGTGCGAAGAAGGAGTGAAGAAGAATCGGGGATTATGGAAAGTGCTTCCATGGAAGACAGTGTTTGGTTGGGGCGGGTTTTGGTTTGGGAAATATGCTATGAGTGCAAAAATAGAACAGAATTAGCGTATAATATGATAGACAGAGGTTGACGTTGTTCGTGTTGGTGTTAGTGACACAAACAACAAGATTATTATATAATATAATAATATAATATAATACTATAATAAATTCATGGTTATTGATGCTATTTATTTTTCTGTTATTCTTTGCTTAGCTTAATTATTGGTTGATTAGTGATTTTGATGGGCTTGAGATTGAGATTCGTTGGGTTTTAGTTTTGCCAACTCAAATACCACTTCCAATTCTGCGTGCCCAATCCAATACTAGGTGATCTTTTTAACATTTTTAAGATAGCAAAATTTTTTAATATTTTTAATATGCTTTTTCATTAATTAACCATTATAAAAATTTATAAACATGTAACAGTTTTTTAATATTTGTGTCTGGTCAGATAAATCTCTCAATTCTATAAAGGATGTTTATAAATATTACTAATTATTGTATTTTTATCAACTTTAACTAGTTAATTTTTTTATTTATTTTATATTAAATTACTTTTTGATTTTTATAATTAAGAAAAGACGTTTTAGTTTCTATGGTTACAAACTATTCCTTTTAAGTCTTATTATTTTTTATTTCTCTTGATTCTTGTGAGTTTAGATCTTGTTTAATAATTAGACGGATTTGGTAAATAAATATTTAAATAAATCACAAAATCAGCCTACAACTAAAAAGAATGAATAAGAAAAATTAAAAAAAAAACTGGAAAAATTGATAAGTATATTTTTATTCATAATTAGAGTGTTGAATTTTAATTTTTTTTGCATAATGAAGAATAAATCTATTATTTTAAATAAGATTTACTCAATTGATATTATTGATTGAACTAAGTATGTTCTCTTATTTTTAATTATTTGTAGTCAAAAAATTTTTGAAGATACTCTTCATATTTTCTTACTTGATATAAAGCAAATTTGCTTCAAATATTTTTGTAATATCTTTTACTACAAATTTAATTATTATAAGTTGATGTCTGAAATAAAATTTAGAAACAAAATATTTGTATGAAGTTGAAGAGAAAGAAAATCTACAACTTTATTGGAGAAGATATTTAAAAATTAATTTCTTTGGTATTAAATTGTCTAATACTGCCTTAGGCTGATCAATAAATTTTTTTGATTTGGTTGTGAAATGACTGATCAAATTTCATCAAAGTTTAATCAAAATCAATTTAATTAAAAAACACTATACCTTATTTTAGCATTTTTCTTAAAATAATAAAAATCAACCTAAAATATTTTTTATTTTTTATTTTACATATAAAACTATTATTAATAAATATTATTGAAATTTTAATCTAAATATTATAATATATTTTATTTTAATATTTATATTTATTTTAAATTATAAGAACCTATAAACTTATGTCAATGATGATTCAAACATAAAACATTAAATAATTTTTTATTTTTTAAAAATATTGTATTTTACATTTTTTTATTATTGTGCAGTCCCATCTAATGAAATCAAAAATACACTTTTAAAGAGAACAATTACTTTCTTCTACATTTTTTTATCTAACTAGTAAGGATAGTTCTATATGAAGTAAAAAGTGTAGTTGTAATTTTTAGTGGGAAGAGAAAGATTATAAAGGGTGAATATGTTTCTAAATAAAACAAAATAAAATACTACTGTAAGAATCAATCAATCAAAAAGTAGAGTTCAAAATTTTCTTCATGAATTTTTTGTTAAAGGTTAACTTGATGTTCTAACAAGTGGCATTTCAGGAACAAAGAAGAAGCAAACAAAATATCCACTTTCATTTTCACTAGCATTTTATTAGGGGGAGAATGGTACATGCAAACTCCCTCTCATCACATACCATTTTCACTAATTTATTATCATTCAACCAACAAAAGTTTATTGTTCTCAGAAAGGGTCATAATAAGCTTTCAAATCTGTTGCAACCATGCTTTTTGTTGCCTTCCAGTTCAAGTTTTCAAACGTTAGGTACAAGTTTCAACATCCTTCACCTTTTTCCATTCTCAATCACAATCACACCTTCTACACTGATTTATTACCTTACTCCTTTGAGTTTATACAAAAAATGCTGTGATAAAAGTAATATATGATTCTTTTATACAACTAAAGCAACACATTACTGAATTTTTTAGTCCAATGTACCTTAGTTTCTATCTCCCAGTTTTACACTTTCTGGGATTCATTAGCATTTGAAGGCTTCATCCATGCATAAGATCCCCAGATCAAAATCAAATTTTGTTGCTGCAGGACCTGTTTTCATACTAGATGAACTTCTTCAAGGCAACCAAGTTTGTCAAAATTTGAATCTTTCTAGAACCTTTCTCACATCCAAATACAACCACTCCAATGAGAACATCCAAATTTCCATGTAGGGGATTAGATTATCGTCTATGTCTTCTGATTTTTGTTGTGTGTTTGGTGTTGTATGGAACAGTTTCAAGATTGAATACTGCAAATGTTTCTCATGCCACAGTGTCTAAGTTACGGCACTTCAATCCTAAGCATGTTGTATCAAAAGGAAAAGGGTACCCTCCTGTGCTTGCGTATTGGATTCTTGGCACCAAAGGAGAGAGTAAGAAAATGCTGAGGCTGTTGAAGGCTGTGTACCATCCAAGAAACCAGTACCTACTTCAGCTTGATGATCGTTCCTCTGAGTCTGAAAGAATGGATTTAGCTATTTCAGTTAAATCAATTAAGGTGTTCGAGGAATTTGGAAATGTGAATGTCATTGGGAAAAGTTATGCCATAAATAGGATGGGATCTTCTGCTCTTTCAGCTCCTCTGCATGCTGCTGCTTTGCTGCTTAAACTGAACCCACAATGGGACTGGTTCATCACCTTAAGTGCTTCAGATTACCCTCTCATGACTCAGGATGGTAAGTGTCAATGATGCAAATGTTTACATGCTATAAAAACTTGCCTTCTGAAGTTTTCTTTCTAGTAATGGTATGCATCATGAGTTGAATTCCAAATTGAGGTCAATTTGAAATGATAGAGGTTTTCTCTGAATCCAATAACTCCAACCAAACAAAAAAATGCTGATTGCAAGAAATATTAGAATTGCCCTCCTCCTAGTTTGTGTAGTTATTTTAAGATCCAGAAAAAAAAATTGATCCATCAAAGTTGCTACAATGGTTTAACATGTGAATTTCTCATGATCTTCTTCTTAATTAGTGTTTCATAAATTGTAATAATCAAGCGCCTAAATACTAATTTTAGAGCCTGAGATCTCTATCAATGTGCCTTTATTTCTGTGCAGATATACTTCATGCTTTCACATTCTTGCCAAGATATGTCAACTTCATTCATTACACTAACAAGACAATTCGGAACGAGTAAGTAGTCAGAAAATTAAGGTCTAGCTTATTTCCTTAACTATATGCATATTATAAGAATAAAATCTTAATTAAATAATCATAGTGATAACAACATTAACTGCTAAAATAAAAAAGTAGTTAGTAGTTACCTTTATTTGTTATGTTAGTGCAGAGCCCTTGGTGCCTGACTTCAACAAAGAAATCATCTAATCACATTTCACAATTGTTGTTGTCAAAAAGATGTATACATCAAGGTTCCTTTCTTAATTCATTCATATTTTTTCACTAGTTGGAGAGTATGGACAAAGAATAGTACTACTGCTGTTAATCATCCAAAAAAGTGTAGATTATGATCTTAATCAAAATGTGTTCAACCTTTCATGTTGGCATGGTAACAGAGAATAAAGGAACAAGCTTTTTCAAATATCTCCACCATTCATCTAATAGGTTTATAAAATGATCCATGACCTGATGATGCAGGCAACGAGACATTAATCAAATTGTGGTAGACCAAAGTTTACATTATGAAAAGACTAGTCCACTTTTTTTTGCTGTGGAGTCCAGAGATACCCCAGATGCTTTTAAGCTATTTAGAGGTCAGTTTAACTTCAAACAGAATTTGATAATTGAATTTTAAGAAAGAAAAAGTACTTTTTTAGTTATTGGTTTCTCATTCATGCCATTTTTCAATAGGTTCACCATGGATGGTTCTTACAAGAGCCTTCATGGAGTACTGTGTTGCAGGGTGGGACAATTTACCAAGAAAACTTCTGATGTTTTTCACCAATGTGGCTTACCCTGTGGAATCATATTTCCACACAGTGTTGTGTAACTCCAAAGAGTTCCAAAACACCACTGTGGACAACAATCTAATGTACAGTCTTTGGGACACCGATCCATCTGAATCCCAACTTCTTGATATGTCACACTATGACACAATGCTGGAAACTGGGGCTGCATTTGCTCGCCCCTTTGGCGAAGGTGATTTGGTTCTGGAGAAAATTGATGATCTGATCCTTAACCGATCATCTGAAGGGTTGGTTCAAGGAAAGTGGTGTTCAAATGCAGCAACAAATAAGACCACAGAGGTTTCAGAAGCTGAAGAAGAAGAAGAAGAGTTCTTGTGCTCACAATATGGCAGTGTTGATGATGTAAAGCCAGGGCCTTTTGGCATGAAGCTTAAGATTCAACTAGCTGAGATTGTGAACACAAGGGAATTGAGACCAAGCCAGTGCAAAGCCTTTGAAAGGTGGTGACAAAATGGAATGTTGTGTTGCTAAAACCACTTTGAAATTGGATCCTTTTTCATGCTCAAAGAGTTATAGTTGAAGCAATCATGCTAATAGAGCATAGTATATGAATTGTATAAATCACATGCTATCTTTCTTTTCTATTCTTAAATAGTTAAAAAATTGTGTACACCAACTGCTACCATGTGTTAATTTTCAGAAAAATTAAGTGGGTTGAAAATTTTAAATTATTTCATTTTTTAAAATATTTTATTTTGATAAAAAAAATAAATTTATTAAATTTTTTAGTAACCATTAAATATATAAATGTATCTTAGCATTAAAATATATTTAATAATTCAAGAATATTAGTTATTGATATTTTTAATCAATATTGGCTGAAGTTATTTTTTTCATTTTTTTAATATCACTTAGAATTATCTTTATGTCATTTGTTCACATTTTCTTCGATATCTTTTAAGTCAGTGTCAAGAAAAATAATTATTATTAACATTAGCTAAAACAATTTTTTGTCCAGAATGGTCAAAAGTTTCCTCATTCGATATTAATAAAAAAAAACTGTGACCAATTTAAAATAAAAAATAATACTAGTACCATCAATACACAAACAGTTTATGTAGACTCAACCAAAATATAATTACAAAAGTAGTCAGTGAAAAATCTAGTTGACATTTGTTGAAAAAAAAACTCAAACAACATTGACTGAACAAGCTAATTAATATTGACAAAGAAATAACATTAATATGTATTGACAAAAAAAAAATTAACAATGTCAAGGAAAAAATAAACTTTATTAACATTGAAGAATCTCAAATTACATCGGTTGAAAAATAGTTTCATTATTACCAATAAAAACATATTTAGTTAACATCAATTAAAAAATAGTCTATCGATGGTAACTAAGAATCGAGAAATAACCTAGAATTATATGGGTAAATAAAGAACTTTAGTAAAAAAAAAAAAATTTAGTCGACATTAATCAATAAAAACCTTGACTAACGTAAATTAAAATAATCTCAAGAGATATTAACGAAAAAAATTGTGTTCGACATTTATCTGTCCAAAAATATCACTGACGTTGATAAAGAAAATGCTGACTAAAATTGTTTCAAAAATAACTCTCTATCATCAAAGAAATAATCCTGACAATGTCGATTGAAAATAACCATAGTAACTTTAGCCTTAAAGAAACCTTGCAATATTAGTCTAAAAACAATATAGAACCAAGAACGTCTTAATTTTGATCGAGTCGATAATGTTCCATTTTAATCAAGTTAACCATAATCTTAACAAAAATCAAGTTAACAACACATCAGTTAAATAAAGGATATATAATATGAAGAAGAAAATAGATGGAGAGGAAAGGGTGTGAAGAATTTCAAATTTATCCTTCTTAAATAGGTTTTAAAATTCTCTTATTTTGAATAATAAAATTGTTTTCATAAATTTTTAAATTAAAATTTCTTTTAAAATTTCCTAACCATATAATTTGTCATGAAGTAATTTCAATTCTTTATAAAAATAAATTACCTTAATAATTAACACCTTGTTAATATATATATAGAGAGAGAGAGATTGAACACACTTTTTGAAATAACTTGCAAGATAATAATGATTAAAAATGTGATGGTGATTGTTTAATAGTTTAAAAAGGTTTCAGTAAACAGTTCAGGGAAGATACTAAAACTATTACAAGTGTAATAATAAAAATAGGAAAACAATTAATATTTATATTTATTCACTCTAGTGTTCGACTAGATTTAGTTCTTTATTGCAAACAGTAGAATGTTCTACTAATTAATAAATTAGTATAAGTATTCTTTGCTTATAACAATACAATGCACAAAATTAATTTTAACTATCTCTTTTATCTTTCTTTATTTATTAAAGAAGAAATACAATTATTTTATTTCACTAAATAACAATTATTTTTTAAGGTTGTGTTTGGTTGGACTGATTTGAGAGGATTTACTGTTCAAGAATATAGATTTGAGTGGATGAAGGTTGTTTGGTTAACGTGATTTGGGAGGATGGATGAGGAAAGATTTGCATGACTGGATCCTGCTCATTTGAATATATTTGAAGGGATTTGAATGAATGAAATTAAAAATTACAAAATAGTCCTTGTAAATAAAGTAGAAATTACAAAATACCCTTGAGTTTGGAAATTACAAAACACTCCTTATTAATTTTATTACACTAAAATAATTAGAAAAATATAAAGAAGGTATAAATTATAAACAATAAACAATTATTAACATTAATGTATATTTATTGTAATAATATATATATTATATATGAAAAATAAACTGATTTATACCTAATTCATCAAATAATTGATTCCAATAATTATATATTTTTTTTCATTCATAATAATTTCCTTTCCTTTTTACCAAGACAGCTATAATATAATCAATCTCTCCTCAATCTATCCATACTCAACCATCTATCCATTCATAATTATATTATTGACAGAAAATAATTAAATCAATAAAAATTGTTTACTTTATAAAAGAAATAATAAAAAGTATATTATACATGTTATATTATTTTTTATTTATTTTTCTTTTTTATTTTTTATTAATGAAAATATGTTTATTTAATGTTTAATTGAAGTAAATCAGGAAAAATATATTTTTATCTCCTTATTTGATCCAATATTTATGATGAAATTGAGGGAAGAAAATGTTATTTAAAATATTTGTTATTTATCTTAAAAACAGTTTTATTTTCTTTTAAATATAAAATTATTAAAACACAAAAGTAACGAAGTTTAAGGATTGAATTAGATAAAATCATTATCAACTTACTAAAAAATATCTAGTCAGTTGATTCAGTTTCTATATTTTTTATATTAAAATCAATTTAATCCAATTAATTTTAATTTTTAACCATCTTATTTCACAAGAATTAATTAGTAATTTTATAAATATATCAATTAAAAAAATAAAAACAAATCTATAACATCTATCAAATCAATTCCAAACTTTCATAACCAATCCCCTCAAATCCCTTCAAATTTTACCATCTATCCTCAAAACAAGTGTCTCATCCCCACACATACTTCACTCAAATCCCTTCAAATTCATCCTCTCAAATCCACTTCTCAAAAAACCAAACAAAGCTTAACTGTCAAGAGTTATTTAAAGATAAAGATTATCTCTAAAGCCATTATACAAATGAAATTATTTAAGTGAAATTTTTACAAATAAAAAATGCTCTCACTGAACTGAGTTACTCTATATTGCCTGTATTATTTATTTAGTTCAATTTAATAATCAAACAATGAATTGAGTTACTCTATTTTAAAACGCCAATAAAGTGAACCTTTGGTTTGTTATGTGCTTTGGTTTCATGTCATTAATTTTATAACTTATTATTATGCATTTATTATTAATTATATTACATATAAATTAAATAATTAATATATATTTCTTAACGATTTCAGTATTGATTGAATGAAAAATAATTACATTAAAATTTTATAGATAATAAAATAAAAAGATAATTAAACATTTAAATAACTAACAAAATTAAACATATAATCTCAATAATTCCATATCTTGGCCAAAATGAAACTTAAACGATTTAGAATTTTTCTTCCATTTTAGTTATACCTACTTTAAGGAATATAATCTCCCTCCTCTTCAACCCCATTCTAACCCCGTTTATTGTCCATTTAATTATCGTTAAATTAATACTAACATTTTACTAAAAAAATTAATAACTAATTTATCGTTATCAATAAAAAATTACTAGGGCCAATTTATAAAAGTAGAAATTTCAGAAAATTAACAAGGTAATTTTTTTAAAAGAAAAACCTCATCAATTTATAACTTCGAAAAGATAAGATATCAATAATTCTCTAAAATTATAAACGCTTGACTAATTAAATATGAATATACACTGCTTCCAAATTAATCCATTGGTTAATTCATAGTTGGTTCTCAAAGAAACTAACTCAATCGAGAATGTAACTTAATTGCATAATAGTGTGCATAAATGATTCTGAATATTCTTAAATTTAAGAAAAAAAAACTGACCTTATTGACAAAAAAAAAAACCACTCCATATAATTTTGTTTTAGCGTTTAACCTCTTCCCCTATAAAAAAACATTTAAACCTCTTTAGCATTCATTGTTTTCACCATGAATAATTTAATACTTCACATTCATAAGGTACTTCATCTAATTTTTCTATTATTATTATTATTATTATTATTATTGTTATTATTGTTATTATTGTTATTATTATTGTTATTATTGTTATTATTAAAAGTGATCAAACAAAAAGTAAGTAATAGTCAGGAACAATATATATTTTGCTTCAATGTCAAAATGACAAAAATATATCTTAAATTGTATTAGAAATAATGTATAATTATCTTTTGTTGAACACTCGTGTCTAAATAGAAATTTTCATTTTAAAAATATCTAAAAAATTAACTATTGGCTTAGTTAATTTTTGTAAATTTAATTAGCACTTTATTTTCATTTTTCATTAGTAATTTTCTTACAATTATACCAGTAAGTTCTAAGTTTGTTAATATATATTTAGTTTCTATGATCTAAGTCTAGTACCACATAGTATATCGCCATGCAAGAACTATAAAGACTAAAATAATACATGAAAAAAATAAGAAAAAGGTATTTTCCAGAAAAAAAAATGATAGGATGAAAAATGACAAAAGCACAAACACAAATAATATTAATCAACCCTTAACTATTTTAATAAAATTTCATTAACTATTGTAAATTACTTATATTTATTAGACCAAATAAGATTTAATCGGTTAAATTTTATTTAATTATAGAATAAGACTGATTTAATTTATTAAATAATCTTGTTTATTGGATAAGATTTAATTATTTAAAAAATTGTATTTAAATTTATCAACGTGGTTTTTACTTATATTTATGTATTGTTGAGTTTAAATTAACAAAATTGTTGATTTATAGACCCTTTTAAGGGGTATAAATAGTAAGGAAAAGCAACACATTTGTAGTTTTAAACATCACATCATATATGATCTATATCACGAACAATTTTTTATTTATTGTAGTAGAGATAACGAGTTTGACATTTTTATATAAAATGAGCAAAGATCTGTTTGATACATACACCATTTCAAAGATGATTGGTTTGATGGAAACTACAATAAAATAAAGATGCATAGTTAAAGTTAGTCTTCAATAATTTAATCTTTTATCTCTTGACTTATGATGATTTAGGACAACTAGGGGCATGGTTTCTACTCACACAATGGCACGGTCTCTTAAGTTTCTTAAAAATCTGTCTTCAATTGGGAATTAATTAAGCCACTAAACACCATGGGAAGCTTGTAGCCATTAGTTGATGAATATTTTAAGGAAATCAAATCATGGCTAAGAATGAGCCATGCCAACAAAACCAATGCTATGGATTTAAATTAAAAGAAAATGAGACATGTGGTTTAGACATAATGAAGCCCATTGGAGCAGAAAGAATCTAAAACGCAACAAAGAAACCAACTACCTCTCTCTTCGTAGGATTCTTGCAATAATAACTTTAAACTGCAACCACAATGAAGTGGTTTGCTATTCATAGACCCAGCTCATGTGTCACTTTTCAGAACAACGTTTAGACCTCACATATGTTATTATATCTGTTGCCTCAACCTCTCTGATTGAGGCTGTTTTTTAACCGCTTGTTTTCACAGGTTGTTGACGTGCATTATTACTAGGCAGAATTTGTGGACCAAAAGCAGAAACGTAGCAGACGTGTGGTTTTGAAACTTGGTACTCCTAGTTAGTATCTAAGTGATACAACATCAATTATGGTTGGTGCCTGTTTAGAAGAGAATGAATAACCTTGACAAAAGAAAAGATCAAATTTGTTCAGGAATTCAGAAATTGGCCTCTCGATAACAAGTGGCACCTACCAATGCCACTTTTTTTTTACTAGCTAGACACGTGCAGGCATCACCAACATGAATGGATTGTGAGATTTGATTTTATTTAGGTCTCATCAAACAACAATCGTGTGGTGTCACGCATTTCCACTTTGTCTCTCTAGTCAAACATCCATTTTTTTTTTTGCATTATATCATTAAGATTATGAATTGGGTCGATTATTAAAGAAAATACTTACAACCAAACCCTAATCCGAAATTAAAGACAATGCATTGGGTATTGGGTTTTGGGGTTAGATTATAGAATTTGGATTCATAATTAGCACGTTTGGAGGAGAAGCTTGGGTGGCTACGTTTTCATTTCTTTGCGAATTGGTTGATCCAATTGATACACATTTGGTAAAGAAAAGTATTTGTAGTGTGATAATAACCCTAAATGCGAAAACGAAAAAGAAAAAAAAAAAAAAAACTAAAATTTGAAATCCACACTTTGGTTAATCATAGGATTACAACATGCGATTCAATGTATTGTTGGACTAGGACTCGCCCCATCCCTCGTGCAATTCGCGGGGCAAAGTGAAGACACGTGCGAGGTTCGCATGTGCGGCCAGAATCAGATTAGCTGGCACTCCGGAGATTTTCTCCAACCTAGCCAGATTCTGCCACGTGGCCAGACTTCTGTCCCCACAAAATCTCAGGCCCAGCCAAAACGACGTCGCCGCAGCCACCCTGAACGGAAGCAAATTCCACTTTCCCAGACACACGCTCAGAGCGTGCGACGCCACGCGGTTACCGTTCTCTCCTAACCCTAACCCTAACCCTATCTCTCTGCTCCATTTCTCAAACACCACCTCCTGCGCCACCGATCCGACGTTCTTCCGTTGCTTCTTCGCTTCCTGAGACGCGTCGTCATCGTCGGCCGCGGAACTCGAAACACTCCTCCTCCTTTTCTTCTTCGTGCGTGTCGCCTTAATCTTCTTCGTGGCGCAGGACTCGGAGCTGGAGACGCAGGTGGAGGACGACGGGAGAGAATCGGCGTCGTCGGAAGCAGGCTTCTCCGGCGAGCACGAGGTGCAGGTGGACGGCAGGGTGGCGCCGGAGATGTGGATCCCGGTGAAACGGTTGCATTTGGAGCAGATACGGCGACGGAAGTGGCGAGCGACGAGGAAGTTGGCGGCGTGCACGGCGGCGTCGCAGTCGCAGCAGAGAAATGCGGAATCGGAGGGACAATAGAACGAAGCTTGGTTACTGCAAAGCTCGCAAGCCTTGCCCATCGCCACAGCAATCTTCCTCTGAACGTTAATTCAAAAAATAACAAAAAAGAAAAGATGTTTGGTTTGGTTATTAGAGTTGGAGAAAACTGAAACTGAAACTGAAAGAGAAGAAAGCGAAAATTGATGAGAGGTGCAGAGAGCGTGTTCTTATTATGTATGTAATGTTAGTGACAGTGCTTCATATTAATACCCATAGTCACGACCCTAGCATAGCATATTTAAAATAAGTAACGCAAGCAAAAAACTATGCCTTTTGCTTTTCAATGCTTATTTCTGTCCTTTTGTTTTACTTGTGGCTACCACCTCCTAACACCATGCACAATCAAACACCATACATACATGCATCCATACATCACCACACATCATCCATGCTTTATTTAATCTAATCAAATTTAATTCCCATCCATAATAATATGTGCTTTGGGAACATTCTTAACTATAAAATATCTTTTCAGTCTCACCTTATATACTGTTTATTACCTCTTATGAGGAAACTAAGATATAAATATTAATATAATATTGAAATTCAAAAAAGTAAAAGCAAATTCTTTTCACAATTTCAACATTTAAAAAGAAAAAAAAAGAGTATTTTAATTGACGGAAACATATGCCGAATGTGTGTCTGCATTGTTCATGTATTATTAAAATTATTATATTTTTTTCACATTTGATTATAAAATCTCACGGAGAAAGATAATTTTATTATTATATTGTAAATGCTTCTTAGTTGAATGAGGTTGGTTTAGTAAAATAAAATACGGGTGATTTAAATAAAAAAGGTTAAATAAATAAAATAAAATTTTCCAATAAATATCTTTAATATTCACTTTAAGAAATAAAAAAAATAGTTATATTGAAACTTTAATGAAATAACCGAGGATGCAATTAAGAGATGGGACCAATAATCTTAAAAGAATTATATAAATACTTCGTTTTTTATTTAAAATTATATAATTCTTTGTTTCATTAATTTAATTATATTATTAAAAAATATTTTTTTAGATTTAAGATCTCTATTTCTTTTCAGGTAGATAATCAATCCACTTCAAACAAAAAAATGTCACTTCAAATTTATAACTTTAGAAAATTAAACAAATTTTAACTTTTAAAGCCGATGGACTCAACTTTAATAGCTAGTTATTTTTCAAATTGGTTCATGTCGAGTTAAAAACACACACACAAACAAATTAGATCCAACTAAAAACGAGACATAAATTGTTTATTTATATTTTACTTATATCAAAATAAAACAGAGGAAGCAAATCTCAAGTTTTTTTTTCCTTTGATTGATATTTTTCTCTTTCTTTCGTACACACTTCACTCTTAGTGGAAGCTGACCATAAGAATATATTTTTTAATTACAAATATCATCTATTAAAATTTCAAACGTGCCATAATAACATTATAAGTATCTAAACCAATTAAAAAAATTGTGTGCCTAACACCCGTTTCCTAAACAAGAAAAAACACGAGGAAAAAATGTTTATATGCCTAATATAACGAAGCCATTGCACGAGCAATATTCGTTGCCAGCACTATTCTCAGCCTCTTATTTTATACAGTAACAAAAACATTTATTAGCATTACTTTTCGGGTACAATTGAATAACGTTATCAAATAATGAATTATTTTGGAAATAAAAAAATATTTTCTTACATATTAATAAAAAAAAATAGTTTTCTCACTGATTTTTCGTATAATGCAGTAGCGTTGTTTTAACAACGTAAATTGATTGAAACTGATTGAAACAATGACTTTTTCTGGTTTCTCGCTGATCTGAGTTTGCTACGTCTGTTTCATCCCTGGCATTCAAAACCTCGTCTCTGTCGAACTCCTTTTTAATATATTTTTTTTCTCATAAGAAGCTTTTAATGTCATTTTCTGTTTATATATTTTACTCAATTTCATCGCAATAAATGGTTTAATCTGATCTATGGTTTTTGAAATGTATAGAAAGTGGAAGCTAAGGTAGGGTAAGGGCTAAGAAAACAAAAGGGGTTGGTAATTAATTAAGATTTTGGTGGAAGAGAAAATATCTATATGTGAAATGCTGAAGAATGAGTACGTTCCACGTCACAACCATTTTGCACCACAAATTTTGTCTCTCAACGATTCTTCACCACGTCACGTTCTCATCATTCACATACACAATCCTATTACTTCATCAACCCACAATATGGGTATAGAGTAAGCACATTCGTTTTTCTATGAAAATGCAAATACATAATTCATTGTAGGTGAAAGTACAAAGGTGGTATAAATTGAAATTGAAGGTTGAAAAGAAGATGAAATTGAAAAGGGTGGTTGCAGTGGTTGCTTAGGTGCAGGAAAATTAAAAGGAAGTGGGAAGACATCATTAACAAATGTTGAAAATAGATGAAGTGGCAAGATCCGGAAGAACCGTAATAAATAAGTAATGTATGTGAACCACATTCATGGGATGCACCAAACAAAACTTATGTTGTTCTTACCACCACCCTTTTCATTCTCTTCTACCTCTGCCATTTTACATTACGTGTCAGATTTTCTTTTTCCCATTTCTGCATCTAAGAAATTTAAGTCCCTATGTATTCAGGTTTTAGATTTTATATGATATCAAGTCCATAGTCATTCAATTAATGACTTGATACCGTGTTTGAATAACACGATTATTTTAGCTTATAATACACAACTTGTACGATAAATTGAAGAGTGAACCTAATTTCCTTTTTAGAATAGAACACATGTCAAAAATGTATGATAAAATGAACACATGTTTTGAGGTTTGAGTTAGTCTCGTGTATATAAAAATAAGGGTTGGAAATGGAGAAGCCAAAGCACGAGAAGGGTTTTATGAGTGATGAAAATGTGATTGGAGTGGGACCTGAAGAGGTGGGAGCAGAGAGGGCTGATTAATATGAGATCCACATGGCGCATAGGCATTAGCCTCAATTTTCGTTGCACCAAACAACAGCCACAAGAACATTTCATGTTTTCATTCTTCTCCTTTCGCAATCACTGGTCTCTCAGTTACAAAATAAAGAAAAATAAAATACCAATGGTACGATAATTTTTGTGACACACAATGAATTCACCTTTCCCTTCGAAAGTGACACAAGAAGAAATTACCTGGGGGAAGAATTGAGTGAATGATGATATTTTTTTGGGTACAGTGTTAGAAATGAGCATTTTATGGTGTGGCGAAAATTGAGGTGGTGATGGTTTGGTTTGAATGTTTTTGGAATTGAGTTTTGAGTGAAATTTGTGATTGTGAGGTTCTTCTAACAGGGAAGTGTAGAGAACATTGTATCGCTGATCACCAAGGTTTATGTATAATTTTGATCTTTTTATTTTAAAGTCAAGAAAATTAATTTTAGTTTTAGAAATTTAAATTTTTAAATTAAAATTTAATTCCCAATTTTGTTATAACTATTTCCTGTATTTTAATTGCTTTTTATGATATGTTAAATAATTTTATTAGATAAATAAAATAAAATGTATTAAAGAGTAAAAATGCATTCTATTATTTATCTTATATCATTTATCACAGTTTGATAATAATAATAATAATAATAATAATAATAATAATAATAATAATAATAATAATAATAATAAAAGGTAAAATAAAAAAAATGTTATGCAAAAGTTAATAAAAAGTGGAAGAAGAAAAAAAAACTATATATAATAAAATTTTAACTTATAAAAAATATTAAAAGTGAAATTTAATAATAATTCAAGGACAACAAAAATAAATAATATAAAAATTAAAAGATAGTTTGGAAAACTTATTTGATAAACAATATTAATAAAGTGAAACAAGATTTTAACTTGTAAGAAAAAGTAAAAAACTAACAAAGACCACATGTTAAACATATATTCTCAAATGATATGTTACGCAAGTAGTGTTTAACACATTAGTCACATCTGATTTTTTATCACTAGTTGAAAAAGCTTGGATAATTGCCCTCATTATAAATTGAAATATTAACTTAAAAGTTGAGATGGTTAAAATTATGTTTGACAAAATTCATTGGAAAGGCAAGTAAATTTGAAAAGTTAGCTAAAACAATCTAGAAAGCTCTCTCTAGCTGTTTTTTTTTTTTTTTTTTTTTTTTTTTTTTTTTTTTTTTTTTTTTTTTTTTTTTTTTTTTATTTTTTTTTTTGTTTCTTCTTTTTTT
>Ga0209700_102848_pt1 | contig 34339 bp, 21 predicted proteins | sample SiratroredBW_FD_187528 | JGI IMG/M metagenome (GOLD analysis project Ga0209700, IMG submission 187528) | Root nodule microbial communities of legume samples collected from California, USA - Siratro red BW (SPAdes) (version 2) | ecosystem: Host-associated > Plants > Roots > Nodule | place: USA...
CAAAAAAAATAAAAATAATAATAATGCAAATAACAAAGGGAGAAAAAAGCACACGTAAAAGGGGATCATCGTCACAAAAAGAATACACGTGGGGAGGGATAAAAAAAAAACAGGGAGAGAAAGTAGAGAAGAAGAGAAGATTGATTCTCCTGTCTTACTATCTACAAACTGAGAAGCAAGGAACGTTTGAAAAGGAGACAATCATTTTTGAAGAACACTCACAGGTATGATTTGTAAGCTTTAGATTTTCATATAGATCTTGAAGTTTGAAATTTGTAAATCATGTGTTCTTATCTTCTTGTAATTTTTTTTTATTTTTCCATCATTTCATTTTCATATAAAGATAAAAAAATTAAGAAAAGGGAGGACCTTTAGCTCTTTATGGCATTTTGTTTTTTTTTTCTTTCTTATTTCATAAATAAAAAAAAATTCATCATATTCCATCTTCCATACATTAGTCTCTGTATTTTGTGCTCCCAAAACCACTCCAAAACAGTCCCAAAACGACTTCCGCCGACACCGCCATTTTTCCGCACCACCAACAGCCACCATTTTACCCCTAAAAATAGCACCAGTTTTACCTCCAAAACGACACCACTTTACCTTCAAAACAGCACCGAAACAATTATGAAAACGTCACAAAAACGGTGCAAAAAAACGCCCCATCGACGCCACCGCCGTCGACGGCGGCGGCGACCGCCGTCGTGCCACCTCCGTCGACAGCATTCATCATCGTCGACTGCCACCCGTCGCCGTCGCCTACACCATGCTCCTTACCACCGCCTCCTTCATGTCTCCACATCATGTGCCCTCAAACCCTAATGAGTTTCTGGTTAGTGGGGGTGCTCTTTGCACCCCACCTGTTGGAGCTTGCACCCCAATTTTTTGCAATTCCCAAAATGCCCCTAGCTACTAGTTGGATTTCTGATTAGCGGATCTACTTCCTGCACCCCCATTGATTAAGTTCTGCACCCATATACCTCTCAATTACAAAAATGCCTTTGACCCAAGATTGAGTTTCTTATTGGTGGGGTTACTTCCTGCACCCCCATTAATTAGGATTTACACTCCATTCTCCACAATTACCAAAGTGCCCTTAACCCAAAATTGAGTTTCTTATTTGTGGGATCTACTTCCTGCACCCCCATGAATTAAGTTCCGCACCCCAGCTCTTCAAAGTTACCAAAGTGCCCTTAACCCAAGATTGAGTTTCTTATTGGTGGGATCTACTTCCTGCACCCCCATTAATTATGTTCCGCACCCCCAGCTCTTCACAGTTCCCAAAATGCCCTCAACCCTGGTTGGATTTCTGATTGGTGGGGTTACTCTCTGCACCCCCATTAATTAAGTTCTGCAACCACACTCTCCACAATTACCAAAATGCCCTTAACCCAAGATTGAGTTTCTTATTGGTGGGCTTACTTCCTGCACCCCCATTAATTAAGTTCCACACCGATAAAATCTCCACAATTACCAAAATGCCCTTAACCCAAGTTGAGTTTCATTGAGTCATGTTCCATTTTTGCATGCATGATTTCATTAAAATTAAAATGTCAATTCTATGTTGCATATAACTGTCGCATGTTATTTTCCAACACCAAATTTGATATATACCCCAATCCTTAAAGCCCAGGCTTTAAACCTGGCACCGTTCCTCAAAGCCCAGGCTTTAAACCTGGCACCGTTTCTCAAAGCCCAGGCTTTAAACCTGGCACCGTTCCTCAAAGCCCAGGCTTTAAACCTAGCACTGCTCCTCAAAGCCCAGGCTTTAAACCTGGCACTGACGCCATTCACTTACCCTACTTTTAAACACAAGCTTTCAAAAATTCCGAAATATCAAACCGATTAACAATTTTATCAACAAAGAACTACGTAACCCTGATTCTCCATCCCTGATGGAGATACGTAAGAGCAAGGTCAAACCTTGTTGGGCTCCCTAAAACCAAAAAAAATATTTTGTTTGTTTTATCTTAACCTTTTTCTTGGGAAAATAAGTGTTTTAAAAAATACACTCAGACTACTTATTTAATTAAAGGTACCGTCTTAGGACGGGCGTTGTGGGGGTGCTAACACCTTCCCCACACGTAACCGACTCCCGGACTCGAAATCCATTTTCGCAAACTTGCCTTATCTTGTTTTTGGTTTTCCATAATTTTTCCTAATAAACTATGGTGGCGACTCCTCTGTTTTAAAAAATTAAAAATTATATTTTTGTTCACCGTCCCTGTCATGGCCCCGGTTGCGACAAGGAGAGGAATCACTATACTTGATTTCTGAAATTGAATGTTGATTGGTAAATACTTTCATTTTCTGAAACAAACTAAATTAACCAAATATTTTTCAACTGCTGGGCACAAAGTTGGTTGTTTTGATCTTACTTTAGGAGTTAAATGACTTTAATCAAAGATTTAATTTATAGTGATTGGATTATTAGATAACCAAGATAGAGAAATTAACTTGGTTTAGCCTTATGGAAAAATGGAACTTATGAAATATTGTATGTATCAAAAAGAAATGCAAATTAGTTTTCTAAGTCTCATTCAATCCTAATACTTGATCATACTTGAGAATTACAACCACTATATTCAATTATCTTTCAAATCTATTTTTTCGAACTCTCTTCAATCCATTATGTAGTTTAAGAATTTTATGTTTAAGCAATTCTTTATAAAGAAAATAATCATTGTTAATATACTTTCTAACCGATAAGGATAAGACAACCTTTTTCAACTATACTACAATTCACTTAGTCAACTTGTAGAGAGAATCCACCAAAGATACTCCAGTAGAAGGATTTGTTGACTTAGAATTTGTTAGGTGTTTGAACACTAGGAAATCTCTCACGAATTATGGATTTACTACTTAGTACTACAATCAACTGGCATGTCAATCTATAGAAGGTAGTGACTTTATCAACCATTGAGGTATAGTATATTGCCATGATAGAAGCAGTGAAGAAAGCTTCATAATTGAATGGTTAAACCAAAGAGTTTAGAAAAGAGATTGCTCGAGGATCTATGAAGGTAGCAAAGATCTCAACAAATCATAATTTCTTTTATATAATTATCAAAGTTCTGTCTAGTAGTAAGTTCTTTCATTGCTTTGGATCTAATCTAAATGATTGGTGATTAAGCTTGTAATGGATTTAGTGCAGTGAATGATTTCTTACTCAAAAGATTGTGGTGAACTAAGGTGGAAATTTAAGAATATTAACTTAGTAAAATCTTGTTAAAGTTTTTAGATTGTCTAATGTAATAGACACCTTAATAGTTCAAGAGTGTCTAATGGTGCAAGACCATTCTTCTTTACTAGGTTGTTTGTCTTTTTAATACTTTTATCTTCAAAATATATAATGGTATCAGAATGTTTACCCTACATCACATTCTTTCATTTGTCAACAGATGTCTTCTTGACGTTTCAAACTCATTTATTAGAGCAGCCACGTAACTTCTTCACTAATTTAGGCATGATTTATATAAGTTTGTTATAAAAGTTATTTATGTATAAATAGAACATTGTATCACATATTTCCTTACTTACTCTTCTTTGTACGGTGAAATGATTTTTAATATATTATTCTTCTTTATTAACTGTCAAATTACTCTTAACATATTTTTCTTTGTTAACCGTCAAATTCTTCTTAACATATTTTTCCACTATTGTATCTTATTCATTGGTGTTACTATTTATACATAATTTTTTTAATTATTTTATTTTGAATCATTTACTTCAACAATTTTTTTCTTTTACTTTTTATAAACTTTCTTATTTTAACAATGTATTTTGTGTACTTTATTTCTTTCTTTTACTATTATTCTACACTTTTTTTTGTCTTATCTTCAATTTTGAAAACATATATTTACACAATGTTTCTATATCATCTGTCAAATAAATTCTATTTATAACATTGTTATTTTCAAGTATTATTTATCTCAAACAAATATTCAATTGACAAAAATCTAATAATACTCGTGATAAAGAATTTATATGAAAGATGAAAAACTTTAAGAAAATATATACCTCATTTTCAAATATTTATGTTTGTTGAATTTACTCAAATGGAACAACTTATTTTCATTAATACATTAATTACAGTGTTGCTAAATTGGTTTATTGTTGTCATTTCAAAACATAAAAAGAAAAAACTATAAAACATAAGAGTTCGAAGAGTAAGAGTATATCCATAATTACGGAATGAACTATGGACATACTCTTAGTCCTCCACAATATTCTAGAATTTTCTTATTTCATGTCTGAACGAACTCTTCCGCCAAAACAATCCCCAATAAAAATTATTTAAAAAATGATTTATTTATGTGAGCAAGTTCCTTATTAATAATAATAATAATAATAATAATAATAATAATATTATTATTATTATTATATTCGAGTACGTAACTGCAACAATAAATATTATTATTATATATAATAAATATATATTAATTTAATTATATTATATCTTATTGAGTGACAAAAAAATTGATGTCGATGACCAAGTAATTATTCCTTGCGTTTCTTATTATACAGAGTAAATTAATTACAAAATCCTTGCAATGACATATTTGAAGCACAGCAATTAGAGTTTGTTTTCTTTCTTATCTCTCTAACATTTTTTTTTTTACTTCTTTGGAAAACTTACTTTTCCTTTGTCAGCAATCCATTTTCTCATAAAATTTCCAACACGAAATTGCTTGTTTAATATTTTCCTACCTTCATATTCTTGTTGTTTCATGCTAGCACTGCTCAGCAACAGTATTCTAGAAACTAGATGTTAGACTTTTATACAATATTAATTTTTTAAAGTTTATGATATTTGACTAAATTACAAGATTTATAGATGATAAGATATTTTGAAAACATAACAATGTAGACTAAAACAGATGTAGGTGCAGATATTCAATATAAGGGTCCAATGGAGAACAGAATACTAGTGACAAAAGAAAGATGCAAAACTTGTTTACTTGGAGTTGAATCGGAAGGTCTCCTCAGAAGCATACTTAGTCCTCATACTGTAATGATCAAACTTTGGATTATTATGATCAACAGCCCTTGTTTCAACAGGTTTGGCCTCAGTTCCAACAGCCCCCATAACAAATTCTCCACTCTTTTCTCGTTGCCTATGTCTTGGCCTTTCTTTCTGGCTCTTAGATTTGGTGTATGGAGGAATCTCAGTGGATCCATAGAATTCAGCATAATCGGGTCGTTTTGATGATCGGTGCTTGCTTGACAAAGAGGGGTCCTTGAAACTGCTTGATTTTATCTTGGGGGGCTTCATTTCTGAATATTTCTCAACTGTGCTTGGAGTATGGACATGTGATGCCATCCGGTTATCACTAAGGGGAGTATGGAGCTGTTGTGATGGCAGCTGAGTTTTGGTGAGAGGAGCATGCCCTTGAGCATTTTGTCTGTTGATCAATGGAGGCTGTGCTTCATCTTCAGGCATTACAAGACGATCTTTCAGGGGTGTTAAGCCTCTCTTGGAGATGCCAGGTCTGAAATGTGAAGGTATGAATTGAGTGACGGCACCAGCTATTGCTTCAAGGGAAAGCTTAGAAAGATCAACAATGAGCTGTCCAAAAGACGGCCATCCCGGCTCCTCTTTACTGCTCTCCAAGATTGGCATGTGTTTCTCATTGCTTGCTGGCCCTTTATACTCTCTTTCTGATGGTCTCTGCAGCGTTTGTGCAGTGTAATTAGCCAATTAGCAAGGGTGAATATGAAATATTTTCTTAGAATAAATAGCATCACATAACATTTAAAATATGCATACTAGAGCCCAAAGAAAAATATTTTTTTCTAGCAAAAGGACGGAGTTTAGGGTCTGCTTGATTTGAGAAAATATTTTCAGTTCTTATTTCACCTTTTCACAATTAATTACAAGACTGCTACCTAGTTTGCACTTTTATTACATTTTAACGAGTTATACCAGAAGTAATAGAGACATGTTATTTGTTGCCTGCGTTGTTTCCAGTACAAATAGTTTTGGTACAAAGGAGAAATCCCCCCTTTTGCAACTCAAGGCATATAACATGGCTCCAAAGACAAAAAGTTGGGCAGCATAAGGCTACAACGGGCAAAATGTCACAATTCTGAAATTTCTGGTTTTATAAATTCTATTAAGCAAAACATACTGTTTTTGAGAAGAAAGAGGATCCAAATCCCTGCTGAAGCATACATGTAGCATATCCTACTATAACGGCACCAACAACTGTGAGGATATCTGCAGGAAAACCCACAACGTAGCCTAAAATCAGAAGTTAAATGGAGATATAGAGTATCCAAAGGAATGCAATCACGTCATCAGTTTTGCAGTAACACCAACACATTAAAGAACAATCTTCTGATAAAGAATAAATCAGAACTACCAAAAAAAACTATAGCACTTGCCCAACTGGCATTTTCCATTGCATTTATGGACCACAGCCAAGGGATTTAAGACCAGGTCAGAGCTAACACATCAGTTGGATGAACCAAATCCACATGAAGTGACATCATTTAATGCGTCTGCCTCACAAGTCTAGTTCATGAGGGTAGGAGATGCTCCCTTGAATTTGAAAATGGGATTGTACCATTTCAAATCGAGATGTATCCAGAGCTACTCTCCAATTCCCAGCTAAACTAAATATGCCATGGGAGATATGCAAGTAAACAGTCTTATATGAAACTGAAGAGCCAATAATTTTCATAGTAGTCAGGAAAGTGACAAATAGTGATGCAGCCAACATACAACATACAGCTTTTTCTCTTTTCTTTCATCGCAACTCATATTTGATGCCTTTATTCCTGATTTCCCTTTTTTCCCCTATTCACAGATGATATTCAAATTAAAAAACATAACTTTAACATCTAAATCACAGGTTGCAAAGACTAGAAGTTTTGGTTCTTCAGTGAAGCATAAAGCATTCAAAACTTTCATGTCTTATCGCTGCATGCTTGGAGGATAAAGGAAAAAGCAGCACTTTGCATCTTATATCAACAGAAATTATTATATTCAACTGTAATACATATCAAGCATAAGCCCACAGTACTTTTGAGGCAGATGGTGGAGGTACTATTCAACAAAGAGACTAAGGTTGAACCAGAGAGCTCTGACATCAATTTGAATATGTTGTGTCTAATTGATTGATTTACATGAATAAGCCGTACAGTGTTATATTTGTATACAAGACCAATAGGATCAATCCCCAATGTTAAGGGATTAGAATCACTCGATGAAAGAATATGCTTGCTGAGCAAACCAGGTTATCTAGTAAACAATACAGGGATATTTACAGAGTTCGAATAATCAACAAGAATATAAGAATATAAACCTGTACTGGAAATTGAATTAGACTGATAATCACAGTCCTCCTGGTCAAGAGAGATTTGCCGAAGAGCAGCATTTCCTCTATCAATGACCAACAAGGAACAGGTGGGTCGAACATATACCACATCAAAATCATTCGAGAACTTAGCATCCTCACTAGGCCCATCTCTGTACCCAGCGACATTTGATTTTCCTCCAGCAATGGTCGTCACACCTAAAAAAATACTCACAAAGATCAGTAATATCCTTTTTCACCATTCTCAATGACAATTCTCCCATAACCACTGGCATCAGTGCTTGAATGAAGGAGCTAGCATTATGCCATGATATTGGACAGTGGGGTTCTTATGTCAAACAGTTCTAACAGGTTCCAGTAAAAAGAATTCCAGAATCGCATCTTAGTGCACTAGTAACGTTTCTATTTAATTTCTATTGACACATTTTATGTTCAAATTGCCAGTTACCAAAACACCATGTTAGTCATGACTACTAGATCTTTAAGCTGCAACTCATTATCACATACCAGAATCTCCAATCTTTCTTATAGCAAGATTCTGAGTATCAGCAACATAAACATTCCCCTTATCATCCACGGTTATGCCTTTGGGATGATTGAAACGAGCATCACTAGGTTTTCCATCCACATGACCAGTGTATCCCTGAAATGACCCTGCCACCAATCTTCCTCTACTATCTGCAGCCAGGTAGCACAAATAGATAGCACAAGGCATTAGGATCCCTAGAAGATCAATTCATTTAAATTTTCAATTAATCCCAAAATTGTTTTAACATGTCATATAACTTTCACTTACCAAAACTGTTTAGAGAAACCCCTGGACAATATATCACATAAAGCTAAGGCTTAGATTCCACCTTTTTACCCTTTTTGTTTTTTTTTTTTTCGTTTGACTATAGAACTATCAACTCTCTGTTAACTTGAACCAGTAAAGTGACCAAAACTGGTATCCTTTTCTCTTTCAATTTTTTATCATCATTCTTATCCTTCACCAGCAACATCCACAATTTGAAAAGAATTATGAAAATAGAGACATCCAGGAATGAATGACAAACTGCCATATCCTAACAAATCAAATTTGCTTATAACAGCTACATAAACTCAAGAACAGAAACAACCATACATTGTGACAACGGCGGAGTTATCCGAACAATGTTGCTATTAATTGCATCAACAGCAAAGAGTTCACCATCCTCCTCAGAAACACGGATCCTATGAGGGATGACCCCAATCTCGTTCCCTTCCACAACAGTCTCAACCACGTAACCATTTTCAAATTGAAGAACATTCCCATCTGAAAAGAAAGAACCAACAAACCACATTTACACATATTCACACACACAAACACCTTAACAATAAGCATGTTACACCAAAAACACGTGACCTTTGAAAGTTCTCAATCTCAGTAGAGAAATAGCAACAACCTGAGAGTGGCGTCTTGGTGGTAGACCTTGTCCATTTGATGATCGAAGACAGATGCTTAATCAAGGGCCCTGATTCATTAACATTGTTTAATTAAAGCAACAAAAATATCTAACATTGTTTAATCAAAGTAACCAAAAAGAAAAAAGAAAGAACTACTAAAAAGGCACCCAGTTAGGTATTCAATACCCTTAAGCTAAAAAAATAAAAAATTTAGCATACCCATTTAAAATTATGGAAAATTGACGCTGTGGACGCAGTGGGGGAACAATTTTGTTTACCTGCCGGAGCAGCGTGAGGTTGAAACCGGTGGGAGAAACTGGGGGCAAGTGCAATGAGAAGGAACAGGAAGAGAATGTGATTTTTCATAGCTACAGGTTAGGAATAGAACGAACGAGCTGAACTAGGTTGTGCTGTTAGTTTGAGAAACAGCAGCAGCAGGAGCAGAAGAAGAAGAAGAAGAAGAAGAAGAAAAAGAAAAAGAAGAAGGAAAGAAGTAATGGCAAGGAAGTAGGTTCTTCTTCTTCTACTACTACCACTGCTTCATCTTGTTGGGGACACTCTCTCTCTATCTCACAGTAAAGTGCTTTCAGTAAATATTTAACTTTGGATTTTGCATTTACGCGGAAAGTGAGATTTTCGAGGGGAGCATGGACGGTGTGGTGACGAAAGTGAATGCCTTTTTGTGACCACCCCACTCTTTTATGATTTCTTTTTACATAAAATAGAAATAACTTTTGCATGAAAATAAGTTGACAAAGTAGAAATAAATAAAAATAATAATTAAAAGGTATTTTAATTTTATTTAAGAAAAATAGAGAATAAGTTATGGAAAATAAAAATAAGAGTATAAGCATAGTGTTTTTTCACTATTATGAGTAAACATATGTAAAAAAATTAGTAATGAATTTTATATTTTTTAAATTTGTTTTCCGCTCAGCAAACTCAATTTATTAATTTTATCTTCATTTATAATTTTTATTCTTTCAATCAAAATAACTTTTTTTTTCTTTTCTCGTGTTCAATTGTATTTCTCAATTTTATTGAATATAAATTTATTTTTTCAATACTTTTTAATTCCTTTGAATTTTTTATCAATGTTATTGATTAAGTTTTGAATTTTATGTCAATGTGGGAGTTTATAGAACTTTTGTCTCCGAAAGTTAATTTGTCTACACTTTTTCCCTCGCCTAAAATTTTAGATAAAAAGTTTTAAATCTAGTTGGAATGTATCGTTATTTTTACATGTGACATAATTATATATGATAAACATTTTGATTATTATAATAATTATTTAAAAAATGTATATAGAATAAACTTAGTTGAATATAAATTATTGGTTTAGTAGTCGTGTTCGAATCCAATATATTGTCTAAGATAATCAAATTTAATACTATTTAAACCAGCTACTTATTATATACACATCTTAATTTTAGTTATATTTTTCTTCTATTATTACAAAAAAAAATCAATATCTTTAGAATATTTTTTTATGAAAGATGTTTTTCAATATCTTTGAAACCGAGTAGAGGTATTAATTATAATAAAGATTGAGTATAATAATGAATGAAAATCCATGCAAGTTACAAGATATCTCTACAAAGAAGTTAAATAAAGTTTAAGATGACTTTTTTTCACAAATAAATATATCATCTAATAAATGAGAAATGATAGCAACACGATAATTATGTAACTCTTAAGCTATTATAATTTGTTTTTAAAAAATTCCTCAAAAAATAATAGTTAAATACTTAATTACAAAGCAAGTATTGGTTATTCTTTTTTAATATTTTTCAAAGATATTATTTTTTTTATCTTCGTGATTTAAAATAACACATATAAGGATAACAAAAATAACTCTCAAAGAGATAATATAGTAAAAATTCTCATAAGGTGAGTAAATTTTACAGAATAAAGAATACGAAGGTTTTATGCACTTCACACTCAAGCTTAGAATGATATTTCTCTTGTATGCTTTTTGTTCTAGCCGGTGAGGTATTTTATTGTCCTTGGTTAGCCCAAATCTAAGTTATTTTCTCCCTTTTACCATTATGGTATTTATAACTTTCCTTACAATGTCTTTAAGGCCAAAATTTTAGCCCATTATCATTTTACTCAATGCCTGAATATTAGCCGACATGCTTGATTCTGTGATTTGGTTAAATATTTTAAATTTACTGTCTAGGTGCACCTGCTTTAAGAGAAGGGAGAAGTTAGTCATTAGTGATTTTATTTTCACCCATTTTACGGAGTTATTTGACGTAGACTATGGACTCAAAAATATAAACCACTTTGTTTTGCTATACACACTCCCCTTTAGGCCTAATTCGCACCCCTTCCAAGCCCAGGGGACACAAGCCCCCAGCCTCAAGCCAAATAAGCAAAGAGGCTTTATTAAGCCCATAACATTTTTCGTGGCATCTTTTGCACGTGTTTTACTCTTACTAGTTTTCTAGAATCTTTTCGGATATGCCATTTAGAGGCTGAGTTCCATTGATTTGTCATTCAGAGGCAGAGTAAGGGTTATATCCTTTTGGAGATCGAGTTCCATTGATTTGTCATTCGCAGACCGTGTTTATAGACTTATCCTTTGGTAGCCAAATGTATGGACTCGCGTTTCGACAACCAGATTTACAGACTCGCGTTACAACAACTAGATCGGTAGTAAAATATATAAACTCTTTGACTACCGAAAGAGGAGTCTATTTGACTGTGTTACAACAACTAGATCGGTAGTAAAATATATAAACTCTTTGACTACCGAAGGAGGAGTCTATTTGACTGTCGAGGAGCGAATCTATACATTTGACTACTCAGGAACGAGTTTATTTAAGTGTCAAGGGGTGAGTCTATATAAGCTTGAAGAGTTTTATCTCAATTGTCGTGAGTTCTCAAGAGGTATGTACCTCTTTTCATGAATCTCATTTTGAGTTGCCCTTTATCTTTTTCTTAAGGAATTGGCATGTTCCTCATCTCTTTCCTCCTCCATCTTTGTATTTTGTTGTTCTTGATTTCCTCTAACTGTTTTCACATTCTTATCCCATAAACCTAACCACATAAATCATGAATCCATGGTTGCTAATATTTCTACTTATTGAATTAGATGTTCTTGGTTTCTAAAACTTGAATGCATCTACATTTTAATCTATTCAAACTTCTTCTAATCCATTTTTAATTTGAATTAAATGAGCATACTTAGATGTTAATATACTTAGATGTTAATGCTTCATGAAGAGAAAGTCAGGTTTAATAGATCCTAATTTCTTAACTCACAAATAAGCACTCATCACTAATCAATATAGAACTTTCAACTTACACGAATTCCTAACATTTATAATAAAGATGAGTCTATCAATTTTTAACTTTCAAGAATATGAAGCTTTGGCTCCAGAAGCTATAGTGTCTCTACAATGAAAGTTGATCGAGAAAAATACATCCACCTAGTATTGTCTAATACCCTGTGGTAAAAATATGTTAAAGAATTTTCTGAAAGAGGAAGCTCCAAGGATGAAGAAGAGGTTGACGAAGGAAGACATAGTATAAGCTGTTAAAACGGTCTGTTAAGTCCATAATGGACTTTAGTACTTTGAAAGGGCTGATGATGAGCATGCAACTAAGAAATTTGTACAGAGCCATGTGCTTTGGGTTTATTAACATTAATTTGAATATTTCATGCGGAAGTTTCAATTTTCCAAACTAGAAATTCAGTATGGTGAATATGATTCAGTTTGAAATCATTTCGATGCTCCCTGCATTAAAATTTGGAAAATCATGGGACATAAAATCAAAAGGAAGTATATTAAGTTTATTACCTAGATGGATTATTACATATTTTAATGAATATGATAAATGTTACCTGAAGAATGGATTGATCATTTCATAAGTAGATGACGGGTAAAATAAAATTAAACACTACATTATACTACAGACGCATCTATTTTTGAAATAGTTATGAAGCCGTGCCTTTTGACCTTAACTTTGATCATCAAGCATCAACACCTGAAATTCAAGAAGAAGCCAGTTAGCTTTACAATTTTGGAATTTTAGAATATATAACAAAATGGCACATAATGAAATTATAACTATATAACAAATTATCCGGTAAGAGCCAAAGCCAAAAACAATGTTATTGTAGGAAACTGCAATTAGAATTTGGCAAAAGCAGCAGTATGGAACGTTTTCATTTGCCCTGTAGTAATATGTGGAGAATTACTTCATTTTCTATTTATCTTACCAGAAAGAAAGGCTCTTTTGATTTTACTTAGCTCTCTAGTAACATCCACCATACTGATCCTTTCTTTTGGTGATTCCGCAACACAAGCAAGTCCAATGTGAAACAGTGAAACTAAGCACTCTTCCGTAGTTGGAGTAAGATTCTGAATTTCTTCCGTGCTTATTTTTGCTTCTTTTAATATAAGCAATGGATCCAAAATTAGCAAAAGATTTTCAGGGAATGAATTTGCTACAAAGTTATGCAAAGTTTGACCATCTTCAAAGATTTCATCTGTAGGTCTTCTTCCAGTAAGCATTTCCAGCGTAAGTATCCCAAAGCTATACACATCTCCATTCATAGACACCTCAGAACCCATTCCATACTCTAAAAGAGATAATAAAATTTGTCAATGATTTGTAGTTAGAGAATATCCTAGTTTTCCCTAAAAATAGGTGAATTTAATGAAACACTAATTCAAGAGTTTAGAACATACCTGGAGGAGCATAGCCAACCGTCCCTTTTATTGCTAGTGTACTTGTTTTCTTGGAAGTGGTACTGTTAATGGTTGACATAAGTCTTGCTATGCCAAAATCACTCACATGGGCGATCATGTTATCATCAAGAAGGACATTGTTTGGCTTTAAATCACAATGGATGATAGATTGCTCACATTCATGATGAAGATAATGTAATGCAGAAGCAACATCAATCATGATATTTAATCTTTCGTGAAGATTTAATGTTCTTGGATTATCTGTACTTTGTGTCCTCGGATGCAACCACTGCTCTAAACTTCCGTTTTTCATGTACTCAAAAATTAGAGCTTTAAATTCTTGACCTTTGTAATCTGTGCTGGAACAACATGTTAAAAGTGGAACCAGATTTCGATGTTTAACATTTTTAAGTGCATTGCATTCAGCCAAGAAACTCTTGTGAGCTCCTTTCCTTTGAAGGTTTAAGACCTTTATGGCAACAACTTTGTCTTCTAACTCAAGAGTTCCTTTATAGACAGAGCTAAAATTTCCAGACCCTATCAAGTTTGTAGTTGAGAAACCATCAGTTCCATTGTGTAAGCTTTGGTATGAAACTTTAGCCAACTGGTCAATTGTTGGTGATTCCAAAGATGATTTCTTACTCCTTTTCCTCATCCAGTAGAAAGTTAGAGCAATTGACAATATGAGAAGAAAAACGATCACGCTAACTAACACCGGTATCAGCCTAAACTTGTGGTGTTTGACAAGTTTCTTACCTTTGACAGGGCATGGTGGCAGATGCAATTCTGAAATGCCTCCACAGAGCCTACTATTTCCGGTCACCACTAAGTGACTTGCATTCCGAAAGACACCTTCAGTTGGTACCTCACCCTCCAACATGTTGTAAGATACATTGAAATATTCCAAGAAAGAAATGTTCTGTAGAACATATGGAATTGATCCAGACAAGCGATTTTGTGACAAGTCTAAACGCCTAAGACCTTTGAGTAATGCCAAAGAGAATGGTATGCTTCCATCTAAAGAATTCCCTTGCAGAAAGAGGTACTCCAACATTATGCATTCTGCAATAGTTCCAGGAATGTCACCAGACAAATGATTCTTAGACATATCTAGAACATCAATGTTTTTAAGATTTCCCACTTCTTTAGGTATGTTGCCACTCAATGAATTTTCTGACAAATCCAACAAGTTTGTCAGAGAGGGAAGATTAAAAACCTCTAAAGGTATGGTTCCTTTAAGGTTGTTTTGTGCAAGGCTTAAGTATTGTAACTTTTGACAATTTCCTATGCTTGAAGGAATATTCCCTTCTAACATATTTTCTCCCATTTCCAAATAGAACAAATGAGTAAGATTGCCTATGAAGGCTCCTATCTCTCCCGACAATTTGTTTCCCGTTAAGCCTAACAGTTCCATATTTCGAAACTTCCCAAAAGTTTTTGGGATAATCCCTTCCATGCGGTTATCATATATAGTGAAGAGAGTTAAGTCAACAAGATTTCCTATTGCTGCAGGGATTTTTCCTGATATTTGATTACCCCCAAGAATTAGTTGACTGAGTTGAGTGGATAAGTTTCCCAAGGTATCAGGCAAATGACCTCCAAAATTATTGTTGGATATAGATAACACATGCAACTTACTACAATTTGTCAATGATTTTAGAAACTCCAAATCATAAGTGGAATTGTTACCAAGATTGTTTGAGGAAAATGATAAAAGGAGAAGATCTTGTAGCTTTCCCAGACTTGGAACTTGTCCCACAAAATGGTTATAACTCATATCAAGTACAAAAAGTAAAGATGAGTTTGTAATGGAGGGTGGGATTAGTCCTGAGATTTGATTTCCACTGAGTTCTAGTAGTTGGAGATTGGGGAGGGTGTGAAACATGTTAGGTGGAAGAGAACCACTACGTTGGTTTTTTGTAGCTGAGATTGCAATAAGAGATGAAATATTATAAAGACAAGAAGGAAATGTTCCAGTGAATTTGTTGACAGCAAATGATAAAAATGACAAGTTTTTGAGATGACATATTTCTTGTGGAATATCTCCCCCTAAGTTGTTAATACCCACAGAAAGAACAGTTAGGGATGAAAGATTACCTATGAATGATGGGATTCCCCCAATTAACAGGTTGTTATAAAGCATCAAATATTGAAGCTTCCGAAGTGAGCCAATTTGAATCGGTATTTTACCAATCAGATTGTTTCCATGCAACCTTAAGCGTTTGAGACGAGTGCAACCCGTCAAGTTTGTAGGAATTTCCCCTTCAAATGAGTTATTTCCAACAGATAGTAGTCGCAGTTGTGACAACCGTCCCAGTTCTTGTGGGATTTTCCCGTAGAAGCTGTTGTTTCCAAGGTCAAGGTTTCTCAAATAAGAGAGATTGCCTACATAAGGTGATAGGGATCCCTTCAACTTGTATCCATGCAAGTTCAAGCCTCTAACTCTTCCAAGCGTGAGATTGCATGTGATTCCATGCCAATTACAAAAGTGAGTAGAAGTGTTCCAAGAGAGCAACATCCCGTATGGATCAGTGGATATGGATTCCTTGAATTTGAGCAATGCCAAATGATCAGTCTCATCTCCCAAGGCAAAGACAGTGATGTTTGGGGTGAAGTACAGTGGGTTCAATGTGAAGAGAGAAATGAGGAGGATATATATGTGCCAAAATTTAAGGAACATCACAGAAAATTTATTCATGTGGACAAGGAATGGAAGCTGCATCTGTATGATGATATGTTTGTATTCTTAGATAGGTTTATATAGAGCTTCATAACATGGTAATTGGACTAGATCAAAGAAGGAACCTAACATCCATGTCGAAAGTTCATTACAGCTTCGCAAGTCAATGCAGGTGGCAAGTCAAGCACCAAAAGACCAGTAATTGCTAGTCTAGTCAAGCAACCCCAGATATACTCCATTTTCCAGTCCACCAATGCTATGACTTCTGCAGCATAAAACAATTTATGTGGATCACTACAACCAAAAGTTAGGTTCCTAGTTACAGGGATGAAGCTGGATAGACAAAGTGTGCATGATAAAAGACAAGTATAGCTTTAAACAAAATGCACTTTTCTTTTATTTCTGAGGTTATACATATTTATTTTGTATTAAACATTTGTTAACAGATTAACATTAGATGTGAATTATTCATGAAATACTGGTCATTTATTATTTCAGCACAGAGTAAAGACAACCAGAAAAATTGATTTTAGAAATCAATTTATTAATATTTAAAATAATAAAATTGATCACTAATATAATTAAAGATTAATTTAAAATTTAATAGTTAATTTTAGATACTAATTTAGATTCTGATTTACAAATCAATTTAATCACCATAAAAAAAACCAATTTAGATACTAATTATATAGAAACTAATTTAACGACTAATTATATAAAAATTAATTTAGTGACCAATTATATAAAAATTAATTTAACACTCAATTTTGTTAAAATTAATTTAATTACTAAATATACATAAACTTATTTAGTAACCAAATATATAAATATTAAAAGATTGTCACTATGTTGGTCTCCAAATGATATAATATTATACTTTTTAATAAATGAACTTGTAATATTATATTTTTTTGTCAAATTAATTTAAAATAGAAAAATAAATTCATTTTTTAATTTAATGAGAGAAATAAAAAATATTTAGATTTCAAAAATATAACCATGTAAAAAAAATAGCATAATAATATTATAATGTGATTTGAATGCACAAATGAGTTTTGTTTACATATCTTTTGAAAAAAAAAATAACAGAATAATATCATGCTATAGCTAGCATTCTATTTGAAAATAAACATAACCTAGAAGACACTTCCTATTCGCAGCCTAGCATATGAGCCAGCTGGAATACAATGCTCGCCATTTTCTTGATCCAATTATAGAGCTTTTGCAAGAACATGTTTCTGTGTTCTTTTAAAATTATCATTGTCACTACATCATTGTCAGTTTCTTTCTCAGAATCTCCAAATCTAAGAGAAGCCGCATCACCATCAAATTCTGAATACTTAATTTCCTGTTGACCTTCCCTCTCATCCAACACCATATCATCATCACAATCTGACTCGTTAGAATCATCAACAATCCACATAGCCTAAAAAATTGAACAGCAAAATAAAAGCCAGATATCTACCATTTCTACTCTGTAACCAAATATTTTATAAGCCCCTAAAAAATATAAAATATAAAGACAAACAACAAAAATTCAAAAATAGAGAGAAAAGAAAATTTCAGACCTGATACTTTGAAGTACCCCGAGGAAGACTCCTCTTCCTTATCTTCTTTTTCTTTTGATCTTCTTCAGCCTTGGCAATTTCAACCTCAGTTGGTCTTGTTTGGCAACAAGGAATGATGTCATACCCAATAATTAAAAGAAATAAATTAACATGAGATGCTCAAATAATAAATCCAATTATCAACAAACTTGGAGGCAGGATTGTCTTGGCTAAGAAATGGTATTAGAAAGAGGTTAAAGATAAAAATAAAAAATAAAAAAAAATAAAAATCTAATATTTAAATAAAAGGTGTTAAGGAAAGACTAAAACATACCGAAGCTCAAGAAACAAATCTACCTGCTCTACCTGCTCTCCAACAAGAGGATCAGGTATATTCTCGATAACTAAAGTTTCATGGTTAGGAGGATCAGGCACAAGAGAACTAATGACCTGAAATATTATAGAGGGGAAAAAAAGTAAACAAATAAGTAAATAAATGGTTAAAGAATGCAAGAGTGTAAAGGGTTAAAAATTGAAAGATGACAATGTCCTAGTGCTTTCTAAGCAGCACGAAACACACACACACATATTAGAGAAATAAACCGTCAGAAACATTATCAAAATTCAACAGTAGCTTAATGTAGCAGTACAAACTAAACAACCAAGCCTTTTGCCACTAGGAGAGATTCATGGTGGATCACACAATGCTATTATGTTCTAATGTGAATCATGTTTGTGGACAAAGCATTGACCTCTAAATCTACGGACTTAGCATATGCTATAATCCAATTCAATCACAAACCTAACTCCTATTCCTTTATCAATTCCAAGATTGCTCTGGTTTTGTTTAGAAAACATTGGGTAAAACGGCCAAAGTACATACCTCCCTATCATGCATTTCATCTGATCATGTATCTGTAAATTTCCTAATCAGCTACTCTAGAAACAAAAACAGAACGCACAAGGGACAGTAGGAACAAAGAAACAGTGACAAATACCATTTTACTTCTCTGAATTCGAGCTGCACGAGCTCCTTTGCCAACATTGCGCTCTGTTTTTGCTATTGCATGTCTGTCTGAAGAACCCAACCGAAAATGAATATAACATTGTGGTCGCACGCACCGGTAGATGGCTATTACATATATAAGATTCAGTTGAAAGGTTATTATCATATTATCCTAGAAAGGACTATGATATTTCACACTTTATCAACTTTTACGACCACTTTATAATTATTATTTTATCTTTTATTTTTTTTTCTTTTTAAATATAAAATTTTATTTTTATAATAATTATAATATTTTTAAAAGAAGTTGTTATATGATTATTACAATTATCAAAGAATTATTTTCTTTTTAAATAAAATATTATATTTCTTAACCACAGTATTATATTTCTTAATTAATGACTCAATTGAGTCTACAATACTTTTGTTTTATAATTGATAACTAACTAATTAGCTAGCCATTTCAGTTACAATCAACTACTAATTTATTTAATACCAAAAATTAGTAGCTAAATAATTATTTTATTATAATAACCCACTATTTTTACTTAATTAAATAAAGAAAACATCCACCAAATAAAAATATAAAATATAGAAATTGTGTTTTCATTTATTACTTCCACTTAATTTTAAAATAAAATAAAATTATGTTATCATGCAAAACTTTAATAAAAATAATATTCTTGATTTAAAGTTATTTTTAGATAAACAATTTTTTTTCATTAAAAATTGTTATCCTAAAGATGACATATCCATTTTCATAAAAAAAATATTTACCTATTTTAATAAATCTCTAATAAAATTGCACCACGTTAGTAAATAAATTCAAATCATTCTTTATATATAAATAGTAACATTTGTATATAACAAAGCAAAATGTTATTAACTTGATGTTCGTTCGAGAATGATTGAGTTTTAATTCTTTAAATAAGCGAGTTCATATCTTATAGATGATAAAATAAAATATGATTAGTGGGTAAAACTTCACTAATTGTATCTTAACTTTTGTAGCCAAAAGTGTATGGTACCCTTACCAATGAATATAACATTAAAGTTATCAAATCTTTATAACCTAGATGATCCCATCCAACTTTATTGGACAGATTGTATGTGCGATTGCTGGCATGGAAGATCAATATAATATTATAATATAACCTAGTTTTATTATTAAGACATGTTATATATAATATTACATTACTATATCTATTAAGAAAATCTATATAATTTATATTTATTCTTATTTTAACGAATTATTTTATAAATTTTTAGTGACTATAATATTTCTCTTCTATTTGTAAAAAAATAAAATAAAATTTATATAATAAATAAAATTTTAAATAAGAGTAAAAACTAGTATCTGACTGAGAACTTTTGAGAAGTCTCATTTCATATTACTTCTGAAATGATTCCAAATAGAAAAACGGATCTGAAAATACATCTGAGAAATGAAATTCTACAAAAATGACAATGCAGAATCTCTTATTATTTGACCAGTGCAAAATATCTGAAGTGTAATGGACCGTGCTACATTAAGAACACACTTGTTCCATCATTTATTTAAGCTAATTTAATCTAATGGTGTGAAGGATAAAATAGAAATAAAACATGCATAAAAAGTGCATCAAAGTAATGCAAAGCTGCACCACTCATCACAGGGTATATCTTCTATCATGGGTACTTGACCAAAAAGAATTGGATAGCAAAATACTCACTCTGAATGGTTTCTTTAAGGTAATAATTAGATAACAATATGAAAGTTCCGATAGAAAGTTTGGCATAAGAACTTAAATTCCGAATATCACATGTTAGACGATATAGTATTTTCATGGTAAATGATATACTGGACAATAAATTATCAACATATCTAGATTCCAGATTTAGTTATACTTACCATATTTATTATACTTATGATATTTATTAATAGCTCATGTTTTAAGAGTGAAATATTTTTCTAGTGAGATATCTTATTTGTTTGCTTTGGTCTTCTAGATATCAGAGATTAAAACATAAGTCTATTTTACTATAACAAAAATTTGATCTTTAAAATCAATTTATTAATCACTAAACCTATAAAATTAATCACTAATTTAATTAGAGACAAATTTAAAATTTAATAACAAAAAGTGATTAAAATTTTAATAATTAAGTTAGATACCAATTTAGATTCTAATTTGAAAATCAATTAGTTATCATCAAATAAAAACTAATTTATATACTAAATACATAGAAACTAATTTAATGACTAATTATGTAAAAACTAATTTAGTGACCAATCATATAAAAACTAATTTAGTCACCAATTTCTTTAATTCCAATTTAAATACTAAAATATATAGACTCATTTAGCGACCAAATATATAAATATCAAAAGATGGTCACCATATTAATATCTAAATAATGCTAATATTATAGTTATCTAATTGAAGTTGAGACATCATTGTGAAAATAACTTATAATTAGAAAAGTAAATTCATTTGAAGTTCTTAGTATTTTTCTATTAGAACTTATATTATTTGATTATAAATATATAATAACTAGTATTTAAAATCATTTGGTATGAAGACTAGTTATTAACACATGTGCTTATTTTTGTATTAATATTTGCACCTTTTGGTGACTATGATTGAAAATTGACTCTTAAGTCATGATCATTGGTCGAACAGAAATATTGAATTGCTAGGTAGCAGTGAGAAACAAGCCTTCAAGTCATGTGCTCTAGATTAAAAAAATAGATCAACAAAAATTGAAATTGTATATATTCAACTTTGAATTTTCAATTATAATATCATAATGATAACAATTGAGTTGACAACTACAAATGTAAAATATTGTAGGATCATGGTTAACATGGTAAAAAACAATGTTGAAATAATTAATGATGCAAAGAAAATTTCAATGTCTACAACACGTCAAAAGTGAAATAGAAAAACCTTTTGAAATAGAACATTTGAAGAAAAAAATAAGAAAATAAGTTGTCATATAGGTGTGTAGTCTACCTTGAAAACTTATAAAATTTCAGTCTCAGTATGCTACAATGCACAATGATGTGTGCTACTTTGGCACTTAAAAAGAGAACTTTTATTACATTACCCTTTCATAAGTGGTGGATATCTATAAAGACAAATGAGTTATCTTTTCCTTGCTCAATTGGAATATCTTCACTCCTTTGCATTCACAATCCTACAAAGATAGGTTCAAAATTAAGAGAAATAGATAAATAAGATTAAAGAATTCTTCCTCTTAGCTTTAAACTCAGACTATTAACACAATTACCAAGTTACCCAATTAAACCTAACAAGCTAATATACATCATATATGATATTGTTGACGGTACCTACCCACATATTTTTACAAGGTTCATTCTAATTTGATCTCATCCAATATATTTTATGACAATTGATTGTATAATTATAATGATTTGTATTCTCTTATCAATCACTATAATTCTTATTTATCGTCATAATTCCTATTTATTAGGAATAACTCAGCCCTCACCCTAAAATGACCTATAAATAGATACCAATATCTCAAGAAGTACTCACTCAATCTTATATTTATTCACTTATATTATTTTTATCCTTTTACTGACTTGAGCGTCGTTGAATCTTCTGCAGGTGGATCTCCACTTTGTGTCAATTAACAAAGCTCGACAACTATTATCAAGGGAGATATTACTCGGTCAAAGTCTGACCTCCTCAAAGTCAATCTTATTCCACCTCGAAAGGTTCTATTTTGTTTTCGGTAAGAATATGTGGTGCCTACCGTGGGACCAAGTAAAATATTTCCCACCTCCACAAAGCAATATAAAATTATGAGAAATTGAAAATTGTAGTTCCTTTTCATACCATGAAATTGGAATCTCTCTCAATCACATTGTTATTGTTTTCATAACTTTCAATCATAATTGTTATCTCTAAATTGTTATGTGACAGTATGGTTGGGAGTTTGACGATAGTTTGAGATTTCAAAAATAATACCCTTGTGCAATTGTTTGTTGCTGATTTTGGCTCAACCATTGATTGATTAGTAGAACATTTTATTGCATGTATATGAAATATATGGAATTCATGATTAATTATAGATATGCATTGCCTGTATATTTGTTTATTTTTCTACATAATCATACAAAGTTACCAAAATGGGTCATCAATTGAGACCAAAGTACAAACATTTGATTTAGGAACTAGATAATGAAGTCTTTTTACATAATTCATTGGTGCAAGTATACACAGAATTTCCAAAACATATAAAATTTCCCTACAATGTTACTTGACCTATTCCTTTCATATACATTCTCAAATTTTATTTTATTTATTCTACAGGTTGAAAGACATAATGAGCTTTAACATACACGGAATTTAGAATAGTGCATTGCTAACATTTGGCAGAAATTTTTACTCATAATATCACAATTGGTAACCAATTGATCATGGGTTCAAACCAAATAGAACCTCTCTACATGTACAAGGTTCACATACAATAACCCTCTCTTGTAACTTTGCATATAGAGGGTCCTCAAATTGCATGTTAATTCTATATTTAGACACTAACCATATATTTTCATGTGATTTAGACGAAAATACAATTGATAAAAAAAAGTGTATTAATTATATATTTTGTAAATAGATTTCTATCAAAGAAAAAAAACCATCCATCTAATTCTTTAATCATAAGCTTACTATTATTTTAGTTTCATCATAGAACTTTTATTTATAAACCTTTTTCCAATTATGGTTTTGAAAAAAATTTGTGATGGTCAATAAAAGAAAATATTTGCGAAAGATTGGGCATGAAAGGATTAAGATATTTACCATATTAATTGATTGGTGATATTTTTCTTTTTCAGAACATACTTCTATTTTCCATTGAAAAAATAGTGAAAATATTTGACAATAGTATTATCAAGTACGGTTGAAACCATGTGTAGCATCATATTATTTGATCATCCTAAGTAATAAAATTATAATTATTTTTCATGATTTGTTATTTTGGAAAATAGTACTTTGAAAATAAATTTAAGCTATAACGAATTTGTAATATTTGAAAACATACAATTAAAAAAAAAGTCAATATCATCCAACTAGTGATTTTTATCGAATTTGCTAAATCCAAATTAGGAATGCATAAAAATGGATAACTATTTGCATGATTTGATGTTTCACGTCTTCAATTTTATATGGTAAAATTGATTTGCCATAGTTTATCACGTCTTCAATTCAATAGGATAAAATTTGATTGCAATTCCTTTGATTTTTTATATATTTAATTGCACAAGTGAGACCCATGTTTGACATCCCTTTGATTTTGATATATAGAATTTTTCTAATCGGTATGTGTTCAAGCTACACCAGATGCCCAGGTGATGTCAGGATATAATCATAACACCCAAAACAACACTCATGCGATTATCATCTGGCAAGCAATGTCATCCTATTAGGTTATTCTGATCTTTCACATCATAGAGGAATTATTATTGTTACTGGATACAAAATGTGGTAGTGTAAAAGTGCATGTCTAGGAAAGTTTTGGCAAGGAAATACTTGGTATTTAAGTGTGTCTGTTGGTGACCCACCTCTTTTTCCTGGGAACTTACCTGGTGTACTAGTTCATGATCTACATTCATTGTTACAGTAAACAATATTGTTCGTGAAGAGAAATACGTGAGTCAACAACAAAATGTATCAACCAGGTCATACTCACTTCCTTTATCAGAATTTACAGGTAAATGAGTATGCACAAGAGGTTACGTAGATTTGTTGACAACCTTTGAGGCGAGCATAACACACCAAGCATTGAGAGTTTAGTACATTCTAGTTGAGGCAGACACATCTTGCAATGCACTTATTGGCAGTTGAATACTCAATAAGCTCGATGTCATTGTTTCCATGTTGCAAATGCTTATAAAGTTCCCTGCCAAGAATGACATGATTATTACAGGAAGGACTGATGCAAAAGCTGATCGGGAATGTTAAGACTCCTTCTAGTAGCAGTACCACAACAAACCAAAATCACTTTGGTGTTAAGGTGACACAACATTTAAGTATTCCAGGTTTCCTAGAAGAATAAGAGGTTCTTATTTTCGGGGTTGAATTCATGGATAATCGTCCCATTTAAGCACTATTTTTTTCTTTTCTTTTCTTTTTTCTTTTATTCTTTGTATTTTTCTATATAAAATAATAAAAAATTAATAATAATAATAATAAAACGACGAAGTTAAACTCAATTTGAATAACTTATGCTCATTCACGCTTCGTCTTCCATCCCTTAGTTTAGAGACTACTGCTGGGAAAACTAAGATATGGCGACTTGGCGGTGACTGCTCATAATCTACCACTGAGATGGTTCTTTAACAGTGAGCGACACAACAAAGATTCCTTCATATTATGATAACGATGCGTCGGAAAAATCACACAGAGAAAATGAGAATTCACCGCGTCTTTAAAGATGGCAGTAAATAATAATGATAACAACGTAACCATCACAACGACGACCATTGGAGCTTCTAGCGACGTTTAGAGATTCAATGGAGAGAGAGTGACGATCACGATCAACAACGATACATTCTCCATTTTCGTCTTTTTTGTTCTCTCTTTTTTTAGCTTAATTATAATACAAATGGGTTACAATTGATTATATGTTGATCAATCTCGTTTAGGGGTGAAGAATTTTAAATCAAGCAAGAAATCAATGATTCAACATCAATGACAGAAACATTCATAATATCAATTCATTCACTAAAATCTTCATTTATCTCTAACAATTTACGCATGCATTGAGAAATCATAATTTGAATAACTTACCTCTTGACGTATAATTACGACAACTGTTCTTTTGTTCCTTTATGATTTTCAGCAATCGTCCCAAATTAACTTCTTTTGTTCTTCTCTCTTCTATTGCTTCTTTCTAATTCTCTCTAAGTTAAATTTCTAATTCCTCTCCCTTTCACTGAAATCTCTTTGCCTTTTAAGTGCACCATTTTGACGATTCAACATATTAAACTTAGGTTCAACGAACGAGAGCCTCGTCGTTGAGTGCAATTAACTAAACATCGCACATTATGTTAATGTTTGAACAACATTTATAATTGAATAATTGAACCATGCAAAATGTAATAATTGAATCATGCAATTTGAGTCAACGATAAAAAAATATAAGAATGAGTGGTGCATATTCGAAAGTGGAAGTGCAAATAGCAAAACTTCCATTTTTTTATTTCTAATTTTATCCGGTCAAAATTGGGTGTTAACAAAACTATTATATTTGTAATATTGTTTTTTTTTATAAAAAGGAACTTGACATCACAAACATTGAAGTTTTTTTAATTCCTCTCTAGTAACTCTGTTTGTAAATGGTTAAATCATACAAAATCACAAAAGTGTGTCCTTTCAACATGCTTCTTCGAAATTGTTTAGGATCTCATATGATTGCCCTTTCAATAAATTGAAGGAGAAAGTATGCACTGCCTTGGGTCTTCTTGCTCTTAAAAGATTCAATAAGTAACTTCAATCTACAGTACATGTAATGGTTTAATTATGTATGATGCTACCTAGATATTAACTAATGTTGATGTATCATAAGTAATCGCTTGGAAGACTCAATTTTCTTTCAATACCATGATTGAATTATATGTCATGTTTAAAAAATATATTACAAAAGTTATGATGTTTCTAAACCCACCTACGACAAGCTCTTTCACAAACCCCAACCTCATCACTTCCACTAAAGGATTAGTCATTTCAATGACCTTATCTAATGTGTCACTATCATGGAAGGTCCTAATGATTATGTTCTTACTTACAGATGTCGTTGATGGAATACAATCCAACCAACTTATATTGTGTAGTTCAAATTTTAATATGGACCATGTATTGGACCTCAATACATTTTCTACTGAGCTTTGTATTTTGGACCCTGAGTTGGAGTAATTAGGATACAAAGTTACCTAAGGCTTTAATTGGGCTCTGAGCTTAATTAGAAACCCTATGCGACTTAGGCTATCTAAAAGAACCTTGAGCATGCTACATTGCTTAACATATTTAATACATGTTAAATATGCAAAGCATGTGCAGTTAAGTGGTCGTGATCCACAATTGGTGCCTCTTTTTGCGGATCATGTGACAAATAGCGCAAGCTCATTGGTTCCTCTAGATCTAGTTTTTGAATTCAAATAATTTCACATTAAATTGGCCCCCAAGACTTGGCAAAGCTTAAGCCTATAAATGCATGTATTTAGTCATGTATTTTCAACTTTGAATGAGATAATGATATGTTGCAAAATTGGATCCACTATTGTTTATTGAGCTCTCTTTTAGGTTAGCAACTCTCGCTAGCTTAGGCACCTTCCAAGAGAGTTAGTCAAACCTCTGTCTCCTTTTTTTTTCTTCACCAAATTTCACTTACCTCCGACCAATGTTTCCACAACTCTAACCAATCCATTGCAGTTAATAAAATGTGATCAAGAAGAAAGACACTAGACTCCATCTATCAATTGTAACCCTAAAACAAAGGTCATTTAACACATTTGTTTTTTGTGCAGTTGTTTGACAAGGTTATCGAAGTATTAAACTTTAGAAATAACAAAAAAAATCACAAAAGTAAACTATCAACATCGAGTTCAAGTTATAAATTTGAAACATTGTCTACCGCTTAGTACAAATCAAAATTGATGCTTATGTGACACATGATCAAGCATTGGGAGAAAACAAATTCTTCATCCAAACCTGTATATTCAAGAATCATGAAATAAGATTGAATTGTTTGTCCAAATAAAAATCTACATAAAACAACACATAAGAAAGTATTTATAATTTAATGAAATGTCATTTAACTTAATATAAATATAACCTCAATCACTTTGAATTCAATACTTTTTTATATTTTTTAGATTATATTTATGTTCTTTCATTCATTTATATTTCATTTTGAATAAAATGTTAGTTTAATTAGTTTTATATAAAAATATTTTGTATGTCAAATAGTTATTTTAATAACATTTTAAAACAATTTTTTATAATTTCAAAATAAATATTTAATATTTTTATTATAAAACTCTAACAATTCTATTAAATATATTTTATTATAATATAATATAAATAAATCAAAACATTATTTAATGAATCATATTATAAATACATTTATTAATTATTTCTTAAAATAATCTATTATTAATATATTTTATATATAAAAAATCAGAATATTATTTTAGTTTATTTTAAATAATTTAAAACATACATATTGACTTTATTAATAATTCAACAATTACTTTTTAATGGCATTTAATTAAGTTTTAAAAATTTATTTTTTACTTTTATTGTTTAAACTAAAAACCCTAAATCAAAATTAAATAATTAAATTATTAAATCTTTTTATTTATTGAAGAAAATTTAAATACTTAAATTAATTAAAAATACCAAAATATCTATATTTGTTAAATAAAAAAATAAATAATTAAATTAATTACGAATATTAAAATACTTGTATTTATTGAAAAGATTAAATACTTAAATTAACTAGAATATAAAATATGTATACTTAAAATTAGATTAAAACTAAAATCATTTAAAAAAAATAAATATACATTATTTTAAAAAATTTCAAAAATAAAATAAAATAATATTATCTCTAAATTATCTACAGTTATTTTATAGAAATTAATTAGTTAAATTAGTTGAAAACATTAAAATATTTGTATACGCTGGAGAAAAATTAAATAATTAAATTAATATAAAATATTAAAGTATCTCTATCTTGAAAATTTAGTTTAAAATAAAATATTATAAACAAATTAAGAAAATCAAAACAGATTTTAGAAAAGATATATGATAGAAAAATATCATATCAATTTTTAATTTTTCAACTGTTTTAAGAAATCAGTTTCAGATAGTGAGAAATCTGTAGATTTGCATAAAAAAGTAGAATATTTGGTAAGTAAATTCGAACTAGATTATTTTGGGAAATAAAAATTTTAAAAATTATATTATCCTCAATAAAAGAAAATCCTCTTAATCCTGCGTGCACGAATATAGTGACAAACTTCTTTTTTATCTTTTATATCTTCTATCTTCGGTTCCAAAAAATATCGTAGTTCCTCTCCTCTATATAAATACATACACATCCAAACGTACCCTGCACAAAAATTTTCTTCTTCCCAAATCGTAGATCTGCGATAGCACCTTTCACCCAAGGTATTCTCCTTCTTCGCTTCGATCTCCTTTTCCTTGTTTCGCACATTCCTAGATCTGCATATTCCTCTTCCCCGATTCGCTTCTCGCTTTTTGCACGTGCCAATTAGGGTTTCAATTCGCCTTTGCCGTTTCATGAGACCAGATCTAGATATATACCATGCATTCGTATTGCGTAGCTCGCACATGTTTTTGTGTTTGTTTTTAGGTTTAATGCGGCTGATGTATGATTCCCTGCAGCCGTGTAATTGATGCATTGCGGCTTTGTTTTTTTAATTCGAATGAAGTTTTGTTTGCGTGGTACTGTTTGATGCATTTAGGTCGAACCGGTGCAAATTGCGTTGGTTGTTCTAGTATGCTTTTCAGTAAACTGGTGATTTTAGTTAGCATAAATTGAAAAAAAGTGTTAATGTTTGGGTTGTTTGTGTATATGTAGACTGTTTTTGATTTGGGCTTTGTTATTTGATGAATCTTCTCTTTGATGCTGAGACATTCTTTAGAAGTGCAAAATTTTTTGGCCCCTTGCTGGGAATTCTTATAGATGTGTGTTGAATTTTTGGTACAGGTTAAATTGGTGTAGTGTGGCAAGATGGGAGGTGGATTTAGGGTGCTTCACTTAGTTAGGCCGTTTCTCTCGTTTCTTCCTGAGGTTCAAACTGCTGACAGGAAAGTGCCTTTTAGAGAAAAGGTCATATATACTGTGATCTCTCTCTTCATTTTCCTGGTTTGTAGTCAGCTTCCTCTATATGGGATTCACTCAACAACAGGTGCGGATCCATTCTATTGGATGCGTGTTATTCTCGCTTCAAACCGTGGAACTGTCATGGAGCTTGGAATCACTCCCATTGTGACTTCTGGGCTGGTCATGCAACTTCTGGCTGGGTCAAAGATCATTGAAGTGGACAACAATGTACGTGAGGATCGAGCACTATTGTAAGTCTCTTTCTTTGTACATACATTCATTTTGTTGATCATATTTTTTTTTTCTCCCTGTGTAGTTTTATCTGATTTTAGCATTTGTAGCTGCGTGATGAATCCCTTCATTTAACTGTTTCGAATACAATTTATTTAGTATTTGTTGTGTTCTAATATTTCTCATGGTGGGCATGATTCTAGTGTGATATATTTTCTTATATACTGTATATTTAGTTGACTTCCTTTTCTTTCTCAGAAACGGAGCGCAGAAGCTTCTTGGTATTTTGATAGCTGTTGGTGAGGCTGTTGCCTATGTTCTTTCGGGAATGTATGGTAGTGTGGGGCAACTTGGAGTAGGAAACGCCATCCTCATCATCATCCAGCTCTGTTTTGCGGGTATAATTGTGATATGTCTAGATGAGCTTCTCCAAAAAGGATATGGTCTGGGCTCTGGAATTTCCCTATTCATAGCAACTAATATCTGGTAAATTTTAACTCTTCCCCAATGAGATATTTCTAACTTTTATTCTCTAGTGTTTTTGTTGTCTTCTAGCAACTGCTAAGATATTTAACCTTCTATCAAATAATTAAAAGGAATTCTCTTGTCATTTTTCAGTGAAAACATTATATGGAAGGCATTTAGCCCCACCACCATTAATAGTGGACGTGGAGCTGAATTTGAAGGTGCTGTTATTGCTCTGTTCCATTTGTTGATAACTAGAACAGACAAGGTCCGGGCTCTACGTGAGGCTTTTTACCGACAGAATCTTCCAAATGTGACAAATTTGCTTGCTACTGTCTTGATCTTCCTAATTGTGATATACTTCCAAGGTTTCCGTGTAGTCTTGCCAGTGAGGTCAAAGAATGCTCGTGGACAACAGGGTTCATATCCAATCAAATTGTTTTATACCTCCAACATGCCCATCATTCTTCAGTCTGCTCTCGTTTCCAATCTCTACTTCATCTCCCAGGTAATTAATATTTGTAAAGATAGATTGGAGTTAATGTTCTTGGATTTACTGTTTTAACAATCTATTGTTCAACTTGTTCAGCTGCTCCACCGTAAGTACAGTGGAAACTTCTTCGTAGATCTATTGGGAAAATGGAAGGAATCTGAATATGGAGGTGGTCAGTCGGTACCTGTTGGTGGTATTGCGTACTATATCACTGCACCATCCAGGTAAGAGAATTACTAACAAATTCAGGTTAAGTGCTCGGTATGGTATATGTACTAATATAATATAAATTGTTAGTCAGTTATGTACTGAATATATCTGTCATTTGATAACCCTAACTAGTGTCTATGCCCTATATATCTTGCAGCTTAGCTGATATGGCGGCCAATCCCTTCCACGCCCTGTTCTATCTTGTGTTTATGCTTTCAGCCTGTGCCTTGTTCTCTAAAACATGGATTGAAGTCTCTGGTTCATCTGCTAGAGATGTTGCCAAGCAGCTGAAGGTATTGACTAGGATTCATATGCAACTTTCTATGGTTCTCAAATTAAAATAAACTCTTTGAAAGGCGGTTCTGAATCCAAATTTGTTGGAAGGAAAAATGTTTACTCATGGAAATTAATCTGTATTCAGATATCAGATAAATGTATAAATTTTTTTGGCAAAAATTTCTGATGTCATAATATATTTTTTGAATTTGCAGGAACAACAAATGGTAATGCCTGGACACCGTGAGTCAAACTTGCAAAAAGAACTGAATCGATATATTCCCACTGCTGCAGCATTTGGAGGCATGTGTATCGGTGCCTTGACAGTGTTGGCAGATTTTATGGGCGCCATTGGTTCAGGAACTGGAATATTGCTTGCAGTAACGATCATCTACCAGTACTTTGAGACATTTGAGAAGGAGAGAGCTAGTGAGCTTGGCTTCTTTGGTTTCTGAGTTCTGCTAAGCGAATAATGTTGGTGATCCTCTGAGCTTTCCCACACCCTGTTTGAGGGTTCATTATACTTCTAGGACAGTTAACTTGCAAGGGAGGACATAGACTAGTTTATTATTTTTTTTTCTTTTTCTTCTTTTTCCCCCTTTCTTTCAACTGAGGAAGTTTGAAGTAATACATGGTTGTTATTAACATTTTTGCGTTTCTTTGAAATATACTTGTTTTTATTTATCATTCAATCTATATCAAAGTCATCTTAAATTTATCAGCTTATCAAATGAAAAGTGGAAATCGCCTAGTATGTTAACATCGGCCTTTATGATTTTGATAGGATCGTAATGAAAGTCAAAAGGGTGAATAGGTCTTGAATTTTTATAAATATCATTTTATTTGATTTTGATTCTGGTTATGTAATTGAATACTTTAATCATGACGTCGTGAAAATTAAAGGGTGGGAAATTACAAGGTTTGAGAAGCAACATAGTACATTTGTAGGACTTCAGTCTAATTTGTATTTTAATTGAATTTTCATATTTAGGTTTAATTCGGTTAATGTCAAGTTAACGAGTTGTTTTAGTTTACCTAAGAAATAAAAGAAATAAAAAAGTAATATAAGATTTTTATATTTAATTTTAAATACATTAATTTGATAGGTAAATTATAATATATGTATATATTTTAATAAAATGTATTTTTTAAATATTTTTACCATGCAACTTTTATTTTAAAAAATATAATTATTATTTTTTAAAGTAAGTTGACTCATAAATTTATTGAGAATCTATTTAGTTCGTAAGTTAAACAATTTTGGTTAAAAATTATTTCGTTTAATTTATACCACAACCTTTTCGGCCTACTTATTTTGTGGGTTTTTAGATAAGCTGAATGAAGTCTGTTTTGATAACTCTAGTAAATATATGATTATATTTTATCTTGTTTCTTTGTTAGTATTTTGTCTATATGATTATTTTTTAAACATATAAACTATATTTTTTCAAGATTTAATTTAAATTAAGTTACCAACATTGATTGACACATCATAATAACTCGTGCTCCTTAAAATGTTAAAAATAGTACTTTATAAATAAACCACATAGAAAGGGAAGAATATGTGTATCGAGAATGCTAATGTTTACAACTGAAATAAATAATTTGGACATATAACAAAGGGAAAGTAGTTGAAGGAGTAGGGTGTGAAATGAAATCATAAAAATAGAAAAGATAAAGACTTTTGAAGATGTTTAATAGATTTTCATTTTTGAAATATTCCAGTCTATTTAATTTAAAATATGAGAGTAAATTATATTACAATATATGATACTTTAGCTTAAAATGATGAGATAATTTATATTTAGATCCGTGATATTCACCATTATATAAAATAGATTTAATTTTTTTATAGTTATAAGAATTAAAATTAATTCTTTGAATGTAAAATTAGATGCAGCAATAATTTGAATTTCTTAAATATGAATTAAAACAGTTCTCTTCCAAATTAAATGGACTAAAGATACCAGTTTTAAATTTGAAAAATGTTTACTAACTTCATCTAAAGTAAACAAATTGAAAACAAGACCTTTATTAAATTTAAAAAACAAGGTTATCAGTTTTAAGTTTTACATTTAGAGTGTTTTTCAAAATATACTCCACCTTGCATTTAGTTTGTTAAGAAATGGTTTAGTTGATAAAAATGGAAAATTGTTAAGAGATTGCTGTTTGTTGGATAATTTGTCTAACTACATATGAATGTAACTCTTAACTTTTGAAGTGTGTCTAAATATAAAAGTGTAACTTTTTTTTTAGTGATTGGTTAAGTGATTCTTTTAAAGTGATTTGCACAATCATGAATAGGAAATAGGTATGATGCAAAATTAGTTTTATCTTATTATGCAACTTATAATGTTTATACGTTGGTTTAGTAATTTTCTTCCTCCACTATCCTCGCCGTGCATCAACATTGAAATTAATTCTTGTGTTAACTATAATTTTAGTCCTTCAATATTAAATTTTAAAAAATAAAAATTATTTTAGTCCTTCAAATTTAATGTTAAGAGACTAAAATTATATTAACACAAAATTTGAGAAACTAAATGAACTTTTTTTTTTAATTCGAAAAATTAAAACTAGATTTATCCTAAATTTTAAGGATTAAAATCAGCATTAAATCCAAAATTAATTTGGATTGTTTGATATAAGAGAAAAAAAGAATATAAATAATTTTAAACTAATGGATTATTTTTCACTTTTTATGTTTATCTCATAATTACTTCTCTTTTCTTTTATTTCATATTTCTTCTTAACTAAACAGTTTAATCTTTCACTCCATTTTTACCTTTTTTTATCTATTTTTTTTTCATACTGCATTATTCAGATGCAGGGAATGTTAAGAATATTCCCTTTCATTAAGGTTTTAGAGTGTTACCACCATATATGAAAACTTGAAGGTTTCATTCATATTAGGCTAACTATTAGGTTACTTGATAACAGGTTATTTTTGAGTTTAATTATAATCTATTGTTCTCTTAAACTCCACACTCTTCTTACCACCCAGTGTTTCTAAAACTCTGTCTTCAAAAATAGAAAACCTTATTGAGTATTCTTATGTTCCAGAAGATGCTCAAATCTCTGAAACTCATTCTCCTTTGTTGAGTCCCTATAATATCTT
>Ga0209700_102849_pt1 | contig 34339 bp, 18 predicted proteins | sample SiratroredBW_FD_187528 | JGI IMG/M metagenome (GOLD analysis project Ga0209700, IMG submission 187528) | Root nodule microbial communities of legume samples collected from California, USA - Siratro red BW (SPAdes) (version 2) | ecosystem: Host-associated > Plants > Roots > Nodule | place: USA...
TCAAAAAAAAAAAAAAAATATTAAAGAAACATTGACGAACATCGAAAACTCTTAAACCGAAATTCTCCTCAACAGAAATAGCGAGAACTATTGGTGAAATTGGAGACTCACAACCAGGAAGCATGAAGAAATTTTCAAAAAAACAAATGAAAGTAAAAGTAACCAGAGAAAAGAAAGTTTGGGTTTTTATATACAAATTAAAGCAACTTAACTAAACTAATTAAATTTGACCACTGGCTGTCCAAGTGCACTGGTTCACTTCAAAAAATTTCATTTTTACCTTCTCACATTCCAAGCAATTCCCAACAGCACCTATTATCTTTAATTCTTCATCCAAAATTCAGTTTTCCTCTAACCTCCAATTTTTCCAGTTCCTTTCCTTGCTCCTAAAAATTTTAAAAATCCAAGATTTTTAGAATATTAAAAATTTTCATATGCTAAAAAGTTTAAAATAGGTGTTTAAAAAGCTTAGAATATTAAAAGATTTTTAAAAATGACAAGAATCCCAACAGTTTCCTCACATAGTGTTTCAGCTCAGTACTTCAGAATGTTTGAAAAGCTTTTAAATTCTATTGGTCATTCCATATTTTAAAGCTATTTTAAGTCATACTTAAGCTAAATTTTTATTGGTTAGCAGTAAAATCTTTTGCACAATGTGTAGAAATTAAACTAAAAGGATAAAATTGATAACATTTTTATTGAAAAAAAAATAACAATAAAAAACTATCAGTAATCGGTATCTTACATTTTGATGGATATTACATGTTTACAATTTACGGGATCTCCCACTATATATAATTTTACAAACGGTTTTATTTATTTACATATCTCCAAATTATTCTAACTGAAATGCAATTGCACTTGAGAAGATGAGATGTGATTGGACTTGAGAAGTAATTGTATTTTTGGATCTGAAAATATATTTTGAACTGGACAACGTTAAGATATTTTAGATTATGCATTTTGAAATATATGTTTATATTTAAATACATTATAAAATATACAATTAAAAAAGTATTTGTTTTTTGGAAATAAATTTGTTAAAACATTTATAAAATTTGTATTACAGAACTTATGGTCCAAGGACTTGACAGCTTAAGTTTTCCATAATAACAAAAGGAAATGATATAATTGCTTCTTGAAATGGGGGCATACATAGCAGTTGTGTATGTTTCATTATACTATTGCAAAAACAGAAGTATTTAGAACAATATTTGAAAGAAAGGGCTGTGAAATAAAAGTTGTCTATTATAGCGGACAAGTAGTTTTTGAAGAAAAAAGTTTGGTTTTTTTTTTCTTCATGATAATTTTTAAAAAATCATACAACTTTGAGCTATTTTGTTGGTGTATAACTGTATTAAATGAACAAATGGAATATTTTATAGCCTGGTATTTCAGGATGGTAGTTACTCAATATAAATTGCTTTTAGGTATACAAAAGAAGAGCACTTGGATTGTTACAGAACATAGCCAGCTTTATTATAAGTAAATTGGAAAAAAGAAAGTATGCAGATGATGATGCCAGCAATTGTCCTTGAAGTATAATATTAAGAAAACATGAGTTTACATAGCTGTGCAACAAAAGATGTACAAGTAGATAATTCAATTTTGGATGAAACTGGAGAAGAATTATGATCCTACCCAGACAATGCAAAGCTCTGCTGAGTCCAGTGTGGAGGATCCATGACAGCACAGGGATCTGATTTCTCAAAGTCAGCAACCTACAGATGAACATTACCGATAAAGCCATTGAGTAGCAAAGATATTAAGGGCAGAGACAGAGAGTCCATTAGAGGATGGTACCTTTTCTTGACAGTCAGGACAATAGTGATATTTATGCCAAAGGCAGTCCATTGAGGGGCAAAGAAAGCAAACTCCAAGCATCATAGGCATCAAGCATCCAACAAATGCACCCAAACTGGGCTTCGATCTGTACGTAAAAAATTCTTAATCCCATATTAAGCAATTGGTAGCGAAGTGAATGTGGAGTAAGGTTTAAACCTTAAATCTGGAAGTGAAAAACAAATATTTGAAGGGGATTGGATGCGTACCCAACACCACCCTAAGCCTAACTAATAAGATCCTAATCCATCGTTTTGTGACATTCTAATTTGATGGGATAATAGATAATTGATTTGATTTGATTGGAAATTGAAGAGAATAGCATACCTGACGGTAGTGAGAGCGGTGGTACCACAGTAAGGACAGTTGAACGGAGCAGGAGTGTCCCTGTAAATGGTCTGTTGGATGGGGATGCCCTTGGGATCTCCCACCACCGCGTTAGGAGGGATCACCCCCCTCTGGTATTCGTTTTCCCCACCGTAATACACCGGCACACCAACCACCACTTCATCCTTTTTCTCCATCTTCTTCTCCTACCTCAGCCCTAATAAGAAATCTGCCCAAATGAGCTAAGAGTAAAAACATATACCAAAACTGTTATGGAAATGTATATTTTCTTTATATCGTAATTAATATGGATAAATGAATAAAATTAATAAGGCGATTATTCCAACCGACTTTTACCTCTTCCTAAACCAAATGTCTGCCCGGCACGCCAAAAGGACAAATATTATCTATTATATATTCAAATTCAAATAGCGTAACTATATTCAACGATAACTCAAGCGTTTTTAGTCTTTTTTTTAATCTTTTAGAAAATTGGTTTTTTTATCTTTAATTTATATTAAATTTAATATCTTCAAAATCATCAATCATTAAAATTAAGTTAGCGATTATTTTTAATTCCCCTGATTTATTATTTTGATTTTCTTTCGTACTTTAAGTTTTCACAATTTGAAGAAAGTTTTAATTTTGATCAAATCTTTAATTTTATTTTACTTATATTTTTATTTTATCCAAATAAATCTTAAAATCAACATATTTACTTAATTTATTATAAAATCAATATAATTAGTTAAAAAATTAAAACAGTTAAATGTATGTAAGATTAAACGTTAAATTAAAATTATGAATTTTTAAAAACATGGAAACTAAGATTGGGAAAATTAGAATGATAAAAACCACAGCTAAAAGTTAAAGAATAACTAACATTATAATACATTGTGAAAAAATAACCTTATGTTGTGGTATAGTTATTTATCACAGATATAAAATACAATTTTTATATTTAAATACTATTTATTTAAAAATTTTAACATAATATATTTATATATTTAAAAATATTTATTTAATATACATTTTAATTATATAAAATAAACACCGGTCATTTATATTATTATACTACCTAGAGTCGTAGATTATTCTTCTCGTAACTTAATCCCGTTCAACTCTTCTACCACCTATTCCCGTCAAATGAAAATTCAGCGCAACACAAATTCTCATAGATAGCATAGAAGAGGAAAATACCAAGAAATTGCTTCTTCTTTTCTAGATAGCATTCTTCTTATGCAAAATAATATATTTAATTAGTGTCAAATAAACTAACATACATCTTTATCCTAAATATTTATATTATTTTTTATATTTATTTTTACCGTATTATTCTTAGTTAAATTTTAAAAAATTATAATGTCTATAAAAGCATGTATAATATCGACACAAATTAATTTTTATAACTTTTTTTCCAGTTCTTAACATCAATTTAGAATATACTATAATAAATCTAATTCTTATTTATCATAAGTTGAATCAATATAAACCTTCAAAATTCATAATGTAAAAAACTAAAACTCATTTAATATCATTTAACTAAGTCAATCTATTATTGTCCTAATTTTGCTTGACACAGATTTTTCATAACTAATCAAGTTGATTCTTGTATTGAAAAACATTATTTTTAAAAGCTATAAATTACTATTAAACAAAACAAAATTTTATCTTTTAAAAAACCTTATTTATTTTAGAGAATAAACTTAGTGATGTTAATTGTTTACAAAACTAAACATAATTAATTGATTTACGAGTATATTAAAATATTGATCACTGATATTTTATGATTAGTTTATGTACTATAAGTTAAAATAATCATCTTATGCAAAGTCAGTTTAAGATTATTAGTTGATAAGCACTACCATTTTGTATTATATATTCTCTAGAACTTATTAGAGAAAGTCACTTCTAGTCACCGTGACTGAGAAGTGTGTACATGATTGAGATGTCCTAGGCCAAGATGACTAAGATGTCCTAGGTCGAGATGATATTAGGATACTACACAGAGTACTTGTTATGTAACTAGAAATGATTAAACAAGCTTAACCATGATTAATAATAAGCAATCATCTTAAATTCATATGTGCTTCCAAAATTAACTTACAAGACTATGATAATCTAAGACTACTATGGATAGTGCATACAGATCAAGACCCATTGTGAATGGTGCATACAATGGTCTATAAATACTAGAATTCTATTTGGTGAAATATACGTTTTTAATAAACTCTAAAACTCTAATATCGAGTAGTATATATATAATTTTTATTAAATGATATATTATCTATAATTCTATATAAAAAATGTGTATTTTATCTATTTAACTGTTAAATTATAATTTGATATAATTATAATTATCTATCTTAAATTTTGTTAAAACTAATAAAAAGGTGATAGATAATTTATAGTTTAGTATATTAAAAATATATTTATGTTTTATTTTTATCAATATAAACGAGTTATTAAATAATTTAAACCGATATAAAATTTTGTATATATAAAATATACTTTAAAAGAAAACTTTCAATTTAAAAATAGTGATTTTTGAAAAAAAAATATATTAAATGATGTAACTTTAACAAAAAAAAATTATTTGTGTAATTAGATCACTCTTAGTACACGTATCCACGAAGAGTATTTAAATAAAAACAATTCTTAAAATTATTATTAAAAATAAAAAATGTTAATTTTAAATAAATTTAATTACTAAAATATTATGATACTTATTCATATTGAATGAATTAATTGTAATTTTAAAATAAATATAATTTTTCATATTATTATTGTTGTCGTATTTTATTTCTAAATATATTTTATGAGAGAGGCAAAACTTGATAAAAATCTAGCTTAAGCACCAAATCTAAAATTCATCACTCAAATGATTATATGCACAACGAAAGTCATGAGGCTAAAATCATGTTGGAGATCCCACATCAATTAGAGATAAGACTTTCAATAATTTATATTGTGAATACAAACATCACTTTAAAATTAAGTTTTATAAGATTGAGTTAGACTTAAATTCCGTTTCTTGATAAATCATTTCAAATCCAAATCGTGATCATAAAAACTCCTTTCTCAAACTAATACATAAGACATGAAAACCTTGAATTTTTCCTATTTTTCACATTCACAAACTCACTAATTTCATTCAATTTAAATATGTAGAGTACATGAGAGAAAACCTTTCTATTTACAAATTAAAGACGGTTTACAAAATATCTTTTTAAAAAAAGCAAAACAAATTAATACCTTCTTTAAGCCATGATTGATTGTGGCATATGTAAGTTATAACCTCTTACTTATCAAGTAATTAAGTACATGATATTTTTTATTTTTCTCAATAATGAGACAATTAAGTTAATTTATGTATCTTCTTACTTCTTCCGAGTTATAATTTTTTAGAAACTATTAGAATATTCTATAAACTTTTAAAATATTAAAAAAAAATATTATGTTTTCTAATCTATTCATCAAGTTATTTAAGTCTTTTACTTGTAAACTAATTTTTTTAATTATTTTTACTTCTTTTTCCTTCTTCTCTTTGTCATATTTATTGTAAGGACTCATGGAGAAGTTTCTCCTTTTTTCGAAATCTCACCCTCTCCTTGAATTGTTTTGTCTTCATTCATGGTCACATCACATTTTATGGATTTGCATGACATAGAATTATGAACACTAAAGCCAAAAAATACAACCCCTAAACCCTAAATGCAAGAAAACATACCTCAATGATAGAAGTCAAATAAAGTCACCATAATCTTTCCAAAACTTAGGTCATAACAGAAATCTACACCTATAAATTGTGTAATCAAGGCATAACCTTGAAAGTCATAAAAAGAGTCTTTTGCATCTTGATAGTAGTAAGTGAGAAAGAGAAGGAGAAGGGAATGGTATGAGAGAGAAATAAGAGTGAGTGGGGGCATTACAAAGGCTTTGTTGTCAGATGACCCGCAAGAGTTCAGAACAGATTCCACAAACAGAATAAGTGCAGACGGATGTGCATTAGCATTTTGTGACTAATCAATCCAACGGCTCCATTTTTATTCCCTTCTTTTCCTTTCAACACTACAAATGGTTTTCTTAAATCTACCGCTTTCCATTCAAATTACTTTATCAAATATTTTTTTTATTTCCCCCCTCTCACTCACTCTCCAATTCTTGTTCTGGTCTGTGTTTCTCAAGTTTACCTATTAGTTGCCACCAGCCACAACAGCAGCAGCCCCGAGACATTCGGCCATGCTCCTGTCCGTTTCTGTGCGTCCCACTCTTCCACTTTCTTATTCTCACACCCCCAAAATTCTCTTTCTCTTTCTCTTTCTTTTCACCTCAATTCCTTCCATTTCTTATTTATTTCTCTATTTTCTAAGAAACAATGCCATAACTAAAAATCATACAATCTAACTATTATTTCAGTTTAAATTCACCGCGTGTATTTTAATCTATATTTTACAATTTTACTCAATTTTGGAAGTCCTACATTGTATTCCTTACATTTTGGAATACGGTTTATATTTTTGTTTGACAACTTTGTTTAATGCCAATTAATTTTAAACTAGAATTTAACACAAACTCTATAACTCATCTTAGTGACTGTGTATTCTGGTATGTTTGCCTGATTTCGCAGATATATCTAAACTGCTAGGAAATCTCACACTGTCTGTTTAAAATTGTTCTTTTTTTTTCTATTAAAATTTTAAACATTATACATGTATAATAAAGATTAAAGATAAAACTTAAAAGACAATATTGTTTTTTACTTTTTTCATCTAATTAATAAAAAAGTACAAAATATTAAAACATGTTTAATATGTCACACAACTGAAAGTATTCTTTCCCTGTAAAAAAAAACATACAGTATTCCATTATATGTGTTTCCTTGATGGGGTTTAAGCGAGTTGTGGGATTATATATATGTAAGAAGTGTAATATATATCAATGATTTGTGTAGAATGCCTATATTTTATTAAGAAAATGAGTTTGATTATACTTTGGGATATAAGAAAAAGATATCTAAAAATAGTTTTATGAAATATTTTTATTTTTGTTCAAATACATAAATTAAATAAATAAAATGAAAACTAGGAAAAGATTCTAGGATTAAAATATATTTAAGTTAGTATATGTTTTGTTGAAGAAACAATTAGCAAAATACTATAAACGGTGTGAAGAAAGTCCCGGCATTCTTTTGGGTAACCACGATTCTACTTCCACTTTATTTTATTTTATTATTATCATGTTCAGTTGTTGGATAATCTCAATGATTCCCAATCCCCTTAAATCTCCCAGGGTTGAGTTGTGGATAAAAAAATAAAAAAAATAAAAATGTAATGTTATGGTAGTTTAATTGAGTTAGTGAGGTGAATGAAGGATGGTGGAAAAGCGCGTGAAGTTTGCAGCGAAAGCAGCGAAGCGAGACAAAATGCAACCCACAGTGGTTCCCTGGAGCTGACAGCTGCTACCCCACATGGTGAAGAGGAGCGTCGGACACGCGCACAGGGAGAGCGTATGAGATGTATGTATTTTGTAGCCTTAAATGAACAAGATTGTCAATATCTCAAGCCTCCTTGAGTAGCCAGTTAGTTCTCATTTGTATTGCTTCCAAAATCTCTCTGCGGGGGGTATGTGCGTTGTTCAGTACAACTAGTTTTGGTGCAGCTAGCTAGGTGTTCATTTGATTTTGCTGGCTGGCTGGCTGGCTGGCGAGCTTCACAGTCGCAGGTAATAACGGCGCATCTTATCCGATCAGAAAACAAATTAATTGTCTTGTGGTTTCCATTAATTGTTGTTGGCAACAATGACAGCTCCAATCTAAAAATATGGAGGCGATCACTGCTTCCTTAGAGAGGTCTCTTCAAAACTGTTCTTTAAGCAACGATAACCACCAGAGCAGCAGGGAAGAGGGTTCAGACGCAGATGCAGCAGTAGCACCAGGCTTAGGAATCTCATCCACCTCAGATGATGTCCCGGACCCGGATAATAATCATATCTCTAACTCCGACACCACCTTAGAGCTCAACTCTCACATCTCACTCCCTTATCACTGGGAACAATGCCTAGATTTAAAGGTTCAATCCTCCCTTCCCTTTTTCTCTTTTTCCCCTCCTCCCCGTTTATTATTATTTTTCTCTTCTCTTCTAACAAATCATACCACCTATACTGCATGAAACTGGATCTTGCCTCTCCCTCTTCTCTTTCCATGACAACACTTTTGCACATGCTCACCCTAAAACCCTAGAAAAAGATTTCCTTTTTTTTTTTTTTTTTTGTATTAGGGAAGCAAGATGTAACTTTTCCGAGTTAGACCATCCTCAAGTCATATATAGCATTTATTGCTTCTTTTCTGTTATTGGGGAATTTAATTTGTGAATACGTATACAAGGTGTAAGGTGTGTGTGTGTGTAAAATACATGTTCTCTAGTCGTTAGCTAGTCTTGCAGAAGAGAAGGACCAGGGGAAAAAGTATGATTTTCCTTTAATATTAGTTATTTGTAATTCTGATCCTTTTGTGTTTCCGTGATTCATTGGGTTTGTTATTTAGTGAAAAGAAGGTTGTGAATGTGTAATTGATGAGTTGACATATATATATGGAACAGACGGGGGAAATTTATTACATCAACTGGAGGAATGGAATGAAAGCAAAGGAGGATCCAAGAAGAGCAGAAGTGGCAGAGTATAGTGTTAGTAGGGATTGTGAATCCGAAGAAGAAGAGAGCTGGTACGACAGCGAAGAGTCTTCATCCGAGTCATGCCCTTCTTCATCCAAAGACAACTATCAGGGTTCGATAGAGAAACAGAATGTTTTGGTGGTGGCTGGGTGCAAAGGCTGTCTCATGTATTTCATGGTGCCCAAGCAGGTTGAAGACTGCCCAAAATGTAGTGGTCAACTCCTCCACTTCGATCGATCCGAAAATGCCTCTCCATGATTTCCACTTCTCTTTTTCTCAATTCCACCTTTCCCCCCTCCTACTCCTTTGTGTTTTTTTCTTCTTTTCTTTCCTACTGTCAGTGTGAAACTATAGTTCTTTCTCTTTTTTGTTTATTATTTTTAGGATCAAATTTTCAATCTTTTCAACTAAGACACCCTTCTTCCTCGCACTTCCATCTTCACCATAGGTTTTCATTTTTTTTTATTAATTACTGTTATTAATTTAACATTTTGTGGTTTTTCTCGGTCCTCAATAAATAAAATGACATATATTCGGTCAATATCTACAGTGCTGGCAGTAAGGTCAGTTTTAGAAGAACGAAAGAATAATATTTGTAATGATTGCGACGTGTAGCGTTCGTGCCTTTTCATATATCACTTTTAAAAAAAATTAAATCAATGCATTGTCTCTTGTTCATTTTGTGTTTTACCGTCTAGGTCACCTTTAGTTTCTTGGTGCCATTATTTGATTATTTCATTTTTTTTTATTAATATCATATGCATGCTTCTGTTCACTGACTCTCTCTTCTATAGTCAAATGGTAGTATAATATATATATATATATAAAATCAAAATACAGTTCAAAATATTTTCAAGAGAACTAATTATTTTATTATTTTTTAAATTAATATTTTGAAAAATAATCCATTTTAAGATAAAAGAGTGAAATATGAGATTTGGTTAAGTTGAGTAAGTGTTGAAGCAGAGAGAAGAGAGAAAAAAAATGTTAAATAAGTTTTCTCTCTGTATAAATATTAATTGTTAATATATTGATTTATGTTAACAACTTAACTGGAAAGTGAAAGAAAGGCCAGGCTGTTAAAAAAACAAATTAAAAAATGAAAGAAAAAGTCAGAATATTAATTTATAGAAAAAGATAACGTTTATGCTTAACACGTGCACTTAGTCAAGCGACTTTGAAACATTCTTTTTGGTGAATAAAAAAAAAGTTATTCCAACAAAATAGAGACGGGGAGGGTAGAGTAGAGAGATTCAAAAATGGTATCATTTGACCTAATAAAGAAAGTGTTTTCCCACACTTAGTTTATGTATATAGTCATAATTCGATATTCTCGGCGTATAAGCAGGGTAAGATTTAAATTCAAATGTATGTAGTCTAATTACAGGGGATTTATAAGATACACGTTCCATCAAAGTTGGCGTTTATGAAAGTGGGATAGTTAAGTTTTTTTTGTAAGGTATGGGTTCGCTCGGGTCAACTGCTTCGGCGTGTTTGAGAGAACTCTGAATAAAAAAGTAGCAACATAAGGAGAATCGTGAGTGGGTGTGATTCAATGACTCCCCACTCACAAATTAACAACAAAATATTCAACAAAACTTCCCACATAACACCATTTTACATAATTAAATTTAAGCATAAAAACCTCTTACATAATTTTCATTATTTGATTACCGCTAAGTTTATTTCATGTATATAAATAAATAACTTCCAATGCAATTTTTTTGTAACCAATTTATGTCAAATTTGTTTATATTCAGCGTAATTAAACTTTTTCATTTTACTTTTATTATGTAAAAATCTTATGATATTGTAAAATATCACATGATAATCCATTATTATATATTTATAGCATGGTTGGGACAGCCTAAAAATATACTTTTCAGCTGTTTTTTTTAATATTTATATTAAAACCTAAATATTTGGGAATTTGACTGAAATTTATATTTTTAAAATAAACCGTTTTGAATTTGCAATTTTATAACTTATGATTTTTTTTCAACATGTTTTCATTGTTTTATTATATAAAAACATTTTCTTTTATTCCAGATAATATTAATTATTTTCCAATAATTTTTTGACAAATTTATCTCAATAAAAAATAACTTTAACCTCAATCATTATAATAATCCATTGTCGATTCTTAAAATAACTTAATATCTATGGATATTTCGAAACGTTATACTTTAGTTTTTCCATCCACGCATGGTTCTGATTATTATTTTTTGTTCAATCATCCATTGCCGGCTACATACATTGTTGGGTCAGTGCGTGCCTATTTCAATAATATTTTCATCTTTTACATTTTTCCAACATTTTTCCTTTTTTCAGGTATTCGTCTCCGGCTACTCCTGCAAAAGAAAAGGGATATCAGGCTAGTAAGTAAAGAGATAAGTTGATTCTCGAATCCAACTTAAATAATGCAATGACTTAAATGCTCAAATTAAACACATCACATTGTCACTGCCCAAGCCAACCACAAAACAAATTCAATATTTTCCCTTTATCTCTTGTAATAGGCTTCCTCTACAACTTCCTGTCTTCCTATTTTTGCTTTAGGAGAAAAACAATACAAATAAAAAAAAAATTACACCCTATTTTGCCCCATCACAATACTTTTCTCTCGTAAACTTATAGTGTATAATGTTTTGACATTCTAAAACCATAAATAAATAAATTAGTAAATAACGTTTTAGTAAAAATACAAAGTTATGGTCATACATACAACTTTCAGTAAAAAAAATAAAAAATAAGTTATTAAAGTAATAAATGCCCTTACTATCGTAACAACTTTTGCAGTAGTTTTCTTACTAGATTTGTTTATTAATCAAAATATTATTTTAATATAGGTATATATAAGTTATTTAAAATTAAAGAAAGTTACTTAATTTATTGTTGGGTAATTGGAAGGAGCAAAATTAGAGACTCTCAAGAATGAGAACAAGAGCCAAACACATAAGGGAATGACACCGTTATCTCTCTTAAGTGAGACTTCACATTGGTACACTTTCTGTTAGGTAATTCGAGGGAGCAAAAATGGGTAGATCTCACAAAAATGAGAACAAGAGTCAAACACATAAGGGGACACCACCTTCAACCCAAAACCTTAAGGCATTAGGTATGTGGGTCTTCTTTTTTATATATTGCTCAACTTTCTCATTCATACTCAATGTGGAACTTAGACTCACACTTGGATACCTAACAATATATTTGTTGGGTTGTTTTTCTCCTTGTGAGACCCAAACCCATTATGTTTTGGTGTGTCTATAACACATGACAGACCCAATATAATGCATCATTATAATTAGGGTAAAAGGCTAACCCTAAGTGTGTGCAATCGTGAGAGCATTGGTGTGTGGAGAAGTGTGTGAGCAACCACTTTGAAGAAAAGAGAGAGAGATAATTCGCAACTACTTCCTATAGCAACCTGTGTTGGTTGCTTTGAAGATCAAATGGTAAAACCTTGTTTGATCGAGCTACAATTTTTATTGAATATTCCTCACTCATATTTCTTCAATTTGGACAGTGTGATTGTCTACTGGAGGTCTGTAGAAGTGTCAGGAATTTTGTGAAGAAGAGCTGTTGTCCGCAGGACGTTCCTGTTACCCTCAGTCTTGATTGTTTCGAAAATGCAACGCTGGAATCTTCTCCAATTGCTCTGAAATTTATACTGGAGTTTTATCACTCACAATTCGTTGTTTTGGACGGTCGGATTTGAGATCGGAGTTATAGTTTGTTTCCAGAAAATTCGTGAACGTTGTCTATTTTTCTGGTGACGAGATTCTTGAACTTTTCCTTATTAATTTCAATTTGTTGATATTTTTACGACATTGTTGGTGAGCGTTTTGAGGATTAGGAAGAGTTGTACTGATATGCTCTCTGATTAATTTTGTGAGACTCATTGTACCTTTGTTTTGGTATTTGTAGAGTATTTACCGTCCTGTAGGTTTTTTCAATATTTATTGAGTTTTTTACCACGTTAATTATTGGTGTTAATTTATTCTTCTGTTTTCGACTGCATATTGGTTTAGTTTGGATTGATTGATTGCATTCTGAATGTTTCCATATTATTATGATAAATATTGTTCTGATAAAAGTGAATTTTATTGGTTCCTCACTCCCATCAACTTTTATTAACTTTTTATTGTTAATAATTCATGTGTGATATCCATATTAAAATAATAATTTTATTTATAAACACATTGTAAACAATTCATATTAAAATGTTCTTAGAAATAGTTTATAGAGGTAGATACACGAGTTAGTCGGCTCATTTACCTCCAAAAATTCACACTAAAATAATTTGTCTAAGTAGTTCATATTTTAAACTAACGTCATTTCTCTTAAAAGTGCAAAGTTTGTGTACAAGGATAGACTTGCAAACCACAAAACACAAAGCTTTTTACCAATTAAAATATAATTACTATATATATATTCAACTATTCAAAAAATAAAGTTTAACTTCAACCAACATCCAAATAAGAAAGTTTAAATTTAAATAAAAAGTACCTTGAACATCAAATTATTTAACAAAATATAAGAAAATATTTTGTGTATTAATAGTACTTAATTTTACTCGTGATGTAGTTTTTTTTTTCATTTTTTCTTATTTGAATATTTGTCCACTTCATTTACGATAATATATTATAAATAAAAAATAAAAAATTAAAATATATTAAATATTTGATTGAGACTATAAATATACAAATTTATATTATTTACACGAATCGTAGATATTAATAGTTTGATATATATCCACATATTAAATCATTTAAACTGTAAGTTATGCGGATCAAACTAAAAAAAGGTTCTACGTAAAAATACTCAAAAATATAAAAATAAAAATTTACACCGATACGTACAACATAAATAATAAAGAATATTATATATATATATATATATATATATATATTCTTTAACCATGTTTGTCATCATACTTACAAAATCTTAGTTAATTAACAACTTACGTAAATAATCAAAGGACTTTACTTCATACGATTCTGAAAAGTTGTCTGTAATCTAGCACTATACCTGTTATTTACACGTGATTATGGTGATATAAATAAAGTTAATATACTAGAAATCAAATTAAGTATTTCTTTTTTAAATATCGTGGTCAAGTAAAATAAAAATAATCATAAAAAACAAATAAAAAATAATTAATTAAAAAGTATGAATTAATTATTAATAAATATATTAATTATAAAAAATATTTAAATTAAATTTCTAAAGTAAGAAACAAAAAAAAAATGAAGAGATAAGGATAATTTCTTTATTAAATAAAAGTAATCACAACTTTAAAATTTAGAACAAAGAAAAAGAAAGATAAAGAAAAAGAGAAATAGATAATTTAGAACAAATAATTATAATAATTTTAACCTTATAAAAACATTTTATTCTATTTTTAGTGTGTCACTTAAATAAAAAAATAATAGGAGAGTAATATTAAGTTATTTTTATATTAATCTTAATACATTTATATTTATTTTACTAACTTTTTATTTTATTTCAAGTATATATTATTTATTTTTCTTTATTTTTGTTATTTTTAGTATTTCATTTAATCTCTAATTAGGCTATGATTCTATTTGTTATTTATATTTATATTATTTAATTTATCTTTAATTATACATTAATTCTACTTATTTATTTATGTCATTTAATTTATTTCTAGTTACTTTTATTTGTTTCTTTACATTTTGGTTTAATTTTCTTAATTTTATTTATTTATTTCATTTAATTTATTTTAAACTATACATAAATTCTATTTATTTATTTATTTATAATTATGTTATTTAATCTTCAGCAGTTATCCTGTTGGTTAATTTATACTCATGTCATTTAATTTATTTCTAGTTATGCGTTAGATCATCTTTATTAAATCTATAATTATGGTTTAATTTATCTCAAGTTATGTACTTATCATCTTTATTAAACTCATAATTATGCCATTTAATTTTTTTTTAGTTATGCATTGGTCTTCTTTCTTAAATTTATGATGATATTATTTAAGTTATTTATTATTAGACAATGGTCTTTTTTATTAATTTATTTTTTTGTTATTTTATGTGCTTGTGATATACTAACTCATATCTAATTATTTGTTTAATGTTCTTATTTTGATTCCTATTTTATTTTATTTGGTATTATTTAATATATCATCTTTTTATAATTAGAAGAAATACTTATAAAATAATAATACAAATAAATTAAAAGTAAATATTTTTTAATGAAATTGGGTAAAAGAAATTTACCTATATGTTCTATTATTATTTTTATACTGATTAGATCTATTTGAATGATGTGTATATATTATTAATTATTAATTAAGATAAACATGACATCTTACTAATTATTACGTGATGTGATTCTTAAAAGTGTCAAGAGTATGTCTATTGAGAAAGAATCCTAGATTACACTACAATGAGTTGAGACCAAATTAATGTGTTGAGTGTCTTATTTAGGAAAGTATCAGTTTGGTACACTACATGATGAAAGAGAGAGATCATAGTAAGGTATAGTGGTAAGGTATAAGGAAATATTTACCAAGTAGGTGAATATATGAATAATTCAGAATAGTGTCGTAGACTAGAATATTTATAGGTCAATTTTGGGGCTATCCCATACCTGTTGATAATCGCCAAAGTTAGGGAGTGAATATATATATATATATATATATATATATATATATATATCTTTTATTGGTTGATAAATGATCAATATTGTAGAGAAAAACAATTGTGATTGTATAATACTAAACTATGTTTTTACTCTTCAAATACCTTTTGATGTTTATAGTAGATAATCAGAAGTGGAATATAAATCCATATGTTTGATAAAGTGAGATTAAGTCTTATAGTTGTAGGTCAATGCACTCATTGTTTATATTGTACTTAAGTTTATTAAGATTGATATTTAAGACTTGTAAAAATCTCACTCTTTTCTTGTTTTTCTTTCATATGTACTTATTGTACAAGTAAATGCAGAACATGCCCAATAAAAGTTGTTAAAGAAAAATTATGAGAGATCTCCTTAAAATATTATAACTCATAGAGAACTTAGTTTTAATATATTTAAAATATATAAAATATATAAATAATTATATATTTTGATGTAAAACTCTTATTATTATTATACAAAACTTGTTGAGAAACTCACGCTATAAACACAGGAATGAACGAAAATGAACGAAGATGAAGAAAATAGAGAACACAAGATTTAACGAGGTTCGACAATTTGTCTACATCCTCGGAAGCGTTTGAGCGGCTGTGTTTTGTTATTAGAGAGATCAACCACTAGGGTTACAATTACAAATAATTATATAAATAACCCTAAACAAGGTACAATAACCAAAATACCTCCGCACTCCTAGCCCAGCCCACAAAGCCTATAACTTCCCCTATTGGTATTATGAACCATACCTAACAAATCTCCACCTTGGCGAATATATACCCCTTTAGAAGATATACAAGCCGGAAATATTAAACACATAGTGGGTTGGACTATCACGCTTCTCTCGCAACTATAAATATTCAACAAATTTTAGCAATGCTTGAACTTGTCTATGGTAACTGGCTTGGTTAACATGTCAACTGCATTCTCCGCAGTACCAATCTTCTGCAACAGTATCTCACCAGATGCAATCAACTCTCTGATATTTTGAAACCTCACATCAATATGCTTTGTTCTAGCATGATATATCCGGTTCTTTGCTAAATAAATAACACTCTGACTGTCACAATGCAACTGAACTCTACCTTGTTGAACACCCAATTCATTTACTAACCCAGTAAGCCATAAAGCTTCTTTTGCAACCTCAACTATTGCCATGTATTCAGCTTCAGTGGTAGATAATGCAACAATAGACTGGATAGTTGACTTCCAACATACAGGTCCTCCATTGATAATAAAAACATACCCAGTTGTCGACCTTCTATTATCCAAATCACCTGCATAATCTGAATCCACATATCCAACAACCAAAGGATCACCCTGCTGATTACCAAACACGATGCCATGCCCCACAGTACCTCTCAAGTACCTGAAAATTCATTTGACTACCTCCCAATGTTGCCTACCTGGTTTAGACATGTACTTGCTAACTTGACTAACAACATGAGCTAAATCAGGGCGAGTACATACCATTGCATGCATTAAGCAACCAACAACACTAGTATAAGGAACCTCTGCCATGTTTGCAACATCCTTATTTGTCTTAGGACACTAGTTTGAACTGAGCTTAAAGTGATTTGCCAATGGAGAGCTCACAGGCTTTACACTGCTCATTCCAAATCTGTCTAGTACCTTCTCAACATAACCTTGCTGAGATAACCACAATTTCTTTGAGCTTCTATCCTTGTGAATGTCCATCCTAAGAATTTTCTTTGCAGCATCTAACTTTCATATCAAATTCTTGACTCAATAAAGCTTTCAAACCAACAACATCATCCAAATTTTTCCCAGCAATCAACATATCATCAACATACAGTAGCAGAAAAATAAAAGAACCATCGTCAAGACTCTTTACATAAACACAACAATTATACTTACAACTCTTGTAGCCAATCTGAATCATGTAGGAGTTAAACCATTTATACCATTTTGGAGACTGTTTCAATCCATACAAAGATTTCTTCAACCTAAAAACCAAATGCTCATGTCTAGGTTGAGAAAAACCCTCTGGCTGCTGCATATAAATCTGCTCCTCTAAATCACCATGCAAGAAAGTAGTTTTAACATCCATCTGCTCTAAATGCAAATCCCAGGTAGCTACTAATGCAAGTACTGGCCTTATAGAAGTGTGTCTAACCACAGGAGAAAAAATCTCATCATAATCTATCCTTGGTTTCTCTCTCTCAGATTCTCCCAAAAAGTGGTATCAGAGCCGTTGGTTTTCGGCTTGGGGCGAGAACAATTTGACCTTGTATCGAAAGTTTTCCTGATGGAGATTTCCGACAAGCGTGTCTCGTATAAGTGTGTGAACGGCGGTACAAGTGAGGGGTCATGAGTAATGTACTCGGGTTTGAGAATTGCTTCCGCTCGAGGGGGAGTGTATCAATGTGGTGGAGGAGGGTCTCACACTTGAGCGGGAGATTGTTAGGTATTCAAGTGTGAGTCTAAGTCCCACATTGGGTAGAAATGAGAAAGTTGAGCAACATATAAGAAAGAAGACCCACAAACCTAATGCCTTAAGGTTTTGGGTTGAAGGTGATGTCATTCCCTTATATGTTGGCTCTTGTCTCATTCTTGTGAGGTTCCTCCGGGTTTCTCTCTCGAATTCTCCCAAAAAAACTGATATGTTTTTACAATGTATAATATATTATGAATAATTATAAAAGATGTAAGATATCCATTTATATCTACAAAATTATAATATAATTAATTTTCTTTCTAAAAAAATGCTATTAAAAAATCTATTTCCAATTTCTCATGAAATAACAATTATCTATATAATAGTTTGAGATTTATAATATCAATGAAATTTTTATGAGAAAAACATCGTATATACTTTAATATTAAAAGATGATTTTGTTTGGGTAAATTTACTTTCATTCCATTATATTTTGCTGTTATTAGATTTTGATACATAGGTTTTAAAAATTTTGATATAATACTTTATATTTTTTCTAAAATATTCATTTTGATGTTTGCCAACTAAAATATTAACGAGTTCGATTTGTAATTTTATATTTTAAAATTTTTGGTCTTTTTAATTAAAATTTTAAATAGATTAAGGGACAGGTAAATGAACTGTTAAAAAATAAAATGAAATTTCTTTAAAATATTAAATATTATAAGGGCTTTTAAGTTTAATATAACTAATCGGAAAAACAGTAACATATAATAAAGACTAAAAGTACTATCTATACATATTTAAGATAAAAGAAAAATAACACTCTTATACACTATTCCAAATTCAGTTTTAGTGCAATTGTTTTAACTTAATTAGATGTTAAAACTTTTACCAACAATTAAATTACGGCCAGTGTATCCAATGTATGGAAAAGTATTTCAGAAAATGGTGAAAAATACTGGAAAAACCATTTGTATGGTCGAGATAAGTTAATTATGTATTAGTGACAATATACTAGCTGCTATTTAAGTGACCATTAAAAATACTATAATTTTTTTAAAATGTTTTTATTAGTGTATATACATTTACAAGAAAAAAAAGCTTCTTTAAGTGTTTAAATTATTACTTAGAATTTTAACATGGTTAAAATTTAGCGCAGTAGCAAATAAAAAAACAATACAAGAGCAGAATTTTAGAACAACCAAAAGCCTTTTTCAAAAGACTTATTACATGGATCAAATGACATTTACAATAATGCAACCTTGTAAGTAAATTCTCATATTTTCTGTCTTTGGCTTATGTCCATCTCTTTTCACATATCAACATTTCTCACAAGATAAAACCTATGTTAAACATTCCATATAAAGTAAACCAGAGCACGAGAAGAAAGCTTTCAATGTCTCCTCACCTAGACATTATCAATATTACTAACAGAAATACTAATACAAGTCATATGCTTACAATGAGAGCAAACAATGCATGACAAAGGCAAGGAAATTTCTACAGTAATATAATATTTATAATGTTAGCATTATAACTTATTTGGATTTAAATCCCCTAACATAGTTAAGGTAAATTATTAAATTGGAAGTTTTATTCATTTTGAAATTTGATATTTTTATCATAGTTAAACGATATCTTGATAGGTTAAGAAAATATATTGCATATAAATTATTTTTAGTTTTGACTCGTAACTAATATGGGATTTATGGGCCTAAGTCTACTAAGATCAGATTTTTTTGTGATAATTTATCTTCAAAAGACGTTTAAATGAATTATGAAATATATATATACACATATACATGAAGCAGAGATTTGTTTTGTTTATTTATATATTATTAGTGGTCCGAAAGATTCCAAATGAACTAGAATGCATGTAGAGAAGGTGGAGGTTGGGTGCAGAATGCAGATGAAGGGAGGTCCAAAAGGACTGTGGCTGTGTCTCGTAGGCATAGCTGGACTCTGAGAAAACAAAGGAATCTTTTCTTTTATACAACAGTGGGGAATCTATGGATAGAGGCCGTGGTGACAGTGGCAGAATGCAGCAGTGCATTGTTGTACAGATAGAAAGAGATAGATGGGAACGGAGTATGTGTGTGTTTATTAACTTTACATCTTACGCTGTCCACTAGTTCGCTTGGTCAAAGACAAATGGCTTCATACTCATCACTGTAACCGTCAACCTCATTTTTCCCATTCACCTTTTCCATTAAAAGGAACAATACTTGGCTGCTGCTCATTCATTATGCAGCTAGCTAGGTACCTAGCTTGCTAACCACATATGACAAATGCTGCTTAAAATCAAAAACCTAATCACGGGGCTTAACCCTTGCTTCCTCTTCTGTGTTATAGCTTCCGCACATATCATTCTTAATTGGGTCTGGTCCCATGTTATAGCTACCCTATTCTCAAGATTCGCCATTGATCCGCTTATATCTCTTGAAGGCGACCACCCCAATGACAATAGGGCCGGCCATGTGATATGGACCTGCTACTAGTCCATTGCTTCCTTTCTCCTCACCACACCACACTACACTATCGCTATAGCCACCCAAACTCATCAATTTAAATCAAACATGCTTACTATCCTTGCTTAAAACATTATATCTACTCCTGCGATTTCCTTGGATATGTATACCTGAAGACATTTGTGGAATTTTTTATTTTTGCATTGTGCTTAGAAAAACTACCCAATTCATAAATGTAATGTCTCCCAAATTCTAAAACATTATAATAGTTATGAAAAATTAGTTATTATATTGTTTATTGATTCACATCACTAAACTACATTGTCTAGCAATTTCAAATTGAAAGAAGGTTAAGATAAAAATCTCTTATAAAATTATTATTTACAATCTTAGACAAAAAAAGATGTGTCTATAGTGATAGTGAATGTATTTGAGAAAATAGATTCTATCTGAAACATACTTTGATCATTAGACAACACTAAAGTCAGAAGATAGAATGAAAAGATTTGGAACGTAAGAGATGAAGAATTCATTTATTGGAAAAATTATAAACAAATGGTCTTTGTATTGAGGATCTACTCTTCAGAAACGACAGATGATAAAAAAAAATGGAACGAGGTACTGGAGAAATAAAGTAACCATTGCTTATGGATGCTTAGATAGTAAGTTCCTCTATTTTCAAGGATAAAAATTACTTCCTAAGAAATTTAGTACACCTAGATAAAATATATATGCAGAAACACAGTTTGAGATAACAATAAATATGTGGACCCTATTTTTCACTAAGAGATATTTCACATCTTAGTATTTATCTCTTTATGACTAAAATTAAACTAGATTCCAAAGAATCATTTACAATTAGAAGGTTACAGAGGAATAGTAATAACTTGTGAATCCTCTATAAATAGGCAGTATAAAAATTTATTACATATTTATAAAAATATAATGAAAGAAAACATGAGAAAAAAATGAGAGTATATTGATTAAGGAAGCTCTCCTTTGAAACTCCCAAGTTAGGGAAATAAGATATATACATGTATTGCATTTATGTTTTGTATTCCTGAGAGGTACCCCTAAACCTCATAACTCTGCAAGTGTTAATACTTGTGTTGTGTTTAATGACAAGTGCACTAGTCGCTCATGTTACAAGGAATAAATATATCATTATCTCTCAAAGGACTTGTGCAATACGCGACAATAAATACAATTGATAACAAATTTAGACTTCAATTTATTCCTAATATTTGAATTGATAAGTAAAAAAATAAATTTATGCAAAAAATAATTAAAATATATATATATATATATATATATTTTTTATTTTTATAAGCACTTGAAATGTGAAAAAATAATAGAGAGGTGCAATTGTTAGGATTAAATTTTATCAAACCCACTCTCATGCATAAAAACAATTACCTCATTTCCAAACAAAAGTTAATGTCAACTCACAATAATACCCAAGCCCTAATGTCTTAGGTGAGTGAGCTTAAACTTACTTATTAATCGTCAATCTCTTGATCAATCATATATAGAAAAGACTTGCAAGTGTCACAAGGGTCTTAAAACAACAAATGAGTCATGCTCTATATCTAGATACAAGCTTTCATTTGACATTTTGATTCAGTTCTATATTACAAATGATATATCTCAATACCCTAAGAATCAATAACCAAACCATGAATCAACATGTCAGACAATGGACACGGAAACAAAATATTAACATTGAAAGGAAAGAGACACACACACACACACACACATATATATATATATGTACCAAATATTGATTACATGAGAATTTAAATTGATTACATCAAACCCAACAAGATGAGAAGAATGAACAATGAAGAAAGATGATTATATAGAGAGGAGAAAAAGGAACCCTTCAAACCCTATCATAAGGTTATATTTTTTTGACTCCTAGGCGGAGCTTGCGTCCCAGATGGATTGAAGTTCCTTCATAGTGCCTAACCCTAATGCATAGACCTTTTTAAATACACAAAGGAGTTTGGTCAACGATGTCCAAACCCGACTAAGCTAAAGTGGCTTCAAATCCATGTAGCTTTTGGCCCAAATGACACCCCACCTAACTGAAGTGGCATTGGGCGCGACATTATTTGCATCTAATTTAATCTTTTATTTCCTTCTTCATGGATTTCAATCTTGCTCTCCTTTATCCAATGCTTCATGTTTAATTATTTGAAAAAAAATTAATGAAATTTAGAGTAAAATTTGATTAAAATCTCAAGTGACCAGTTATTTATACAATAATAAAATTATTAATAAAAGAAGATAAAAACATGAGATTTAACATGTTTCAAGGCTAGAAATAGTTGATTTCATTATAAAAATAAGCATAAAAATATGATAAAAGAATGTTATTAGCAAGTTCTTTTCTCAATATTTTGTGAAATATGATTTTTTCTAGATCTTATATCTAATTATTCATATCATATATTAAGTTTATTTTGAAATTCTGAAACTTTCCTACATAAGTAATGGATAATCTTTACTGATAATTATATTATTCCTTTATAGAGGAAGACTTCATGATCATGATTGTTGCCATTTTTGACATAATATTAATGAAGGATTTAATTCCTTGAGGATTGAGATGAGTTGTAGTGTTGATGATGGATTGATATGTGTGCATGCTCATCTATCTTGACTAGTCTTAATCATATGTCATCTTTATTTATTATCAATATCAATATCATTCTCGATATTTCTCTGTAGTATGAAATAATTAATGATGTCATATGTATCATGGAGTTATACTTTCACTTAAAATTTTTAATGGTTATCATTTCCCAAATATTATTCACGATTAAGATTTCAGATGATTTATGGGATGAAAATCATTATGATGATTTGCAATGTTGCGCTATAAATTATGAAGCCTGATTTTCTCATTTAAATTGTTTCTAATAAAATTGATGCAATATTGTTGTTTATATGCATATATCTCACTTTTCCCTTTGTTTCTTTGTGATTCATGAACTACATATGAACGTAAAGACAGAGTTTCACTAATTCTTTAATGGATGGTGACTCAACCTAGCCCTTTGGAGACTCAGGTAGGAAACATATAATTGGATGGTGTCTCAACCTAGCCTCCAAAAGGGATCTAGCAAAATCGAAGTGGCAGAGGACTCTAGAAGAAATGGCTTTGCCCAACCATGACTGGCCATCACCTTACGGTCAGAATAGGAAGAGACAAGAAGTAACATGTTAGAACCTCAACCTCTATCGTAGTATGATAGAGCAAAATATTATGTAAAAAGCTTCTATAAAGAATGCACTAATTTTAGTTCTATATATTTGTTGTAACTAGACGATACAAGAAAGTTATAAGTAAGATGTAAAATATTCAAGACAAATAGAAAATTATTGTCTTAGATGAATACCATCATTTGTTTAAACTTGTGTATTATTTCATTCGTCTAGTTTATCCTTTCATCTAATATCATATACTCTTTCATTCATATATTCAACTCTTAGAGAATTATATTCCTAGTTCCATATTTTTTAACTTGTTTTGTTCATTCTAATTCATTTTAAACTTTTGAATGATTATTTTTTATTTCTTCACTTTCATGATAATATATTATCTAACCTTATAAAACTATTTGTCTTATTAATTATTTCGTCTACACAATATTTGAAGGACTATTTCTTCATATTCTTAATGGTATTTAGTTAAATATCATATATATTGGTCTAATCGTTGATTAATTCTTTTGTCTGTTGTTATTAACTACCTTATTTGGTCGACTTTATGCTATTCTTTAACTTCTTATTCATCATATACTTTACATGATCTGTCAAGCATCGTTTGATAGGTTTTTAGTCCTACACTATATTTCTTATACCATGGCACTGCTTTATCTTTCTTTGTTACGTTGTAGTCAAGGTTTTGCTAACGATTTCCATATCTAGTAGATAAAGTCTTATGTTCTTACTATTTGCACCACACTTCGTCTATTGGATTAGTAATGTTTCTTTTCTAATATAATTTTAAGGAATGGTTTAATATTGTAATAAAAGCTTATATATTGTATATTAGAAAAGAGATGTCACAATAAACATCAAAGAGGCATGATGCGGTTAATATTTTGGAGAAAAATGTTATATACATGCTTAAACTCCCTTGGGAGTTTGTTTATGGTTTAACAACTCGATCTCAATTAATGAAAGCCAGGTTTTTAATAATAGTTATCATTAGTTTTCCATTTATAAATCTTCTTTTATCTAGTAAGGTATTAAAGATTGGTTTTATATTATTTGAGATAATTCAAAATAGATTATTAATAATGATCAAAATGTGAGTTTCTGGAATGACGAGTGGCTTTTTGATAGAGAATTTATACCACTTAATTTAGATTGTAGAATTTTTGATCAACTCAAAAGGAGATGAAGGAGAAAACCTCCATGGAAGAAGAATAAAAATGATACAAATGGAAGCGTTCATGGAAGTTAGTATTTGACAATATAAGAAAATACATAAGGAAACAAGAACAAGTAAGAGAATGAAAGTAAAAATGGAGTAAAGGAAGGGAAATGGGAAGAACACGCCACCTTAAATCAAGAATTCCAAGAATGAGTTCAAGATGATTCACCACTTAAGAAAGCTTCTCTAGATAAGATCAAAACAAAAGAAAAGAAGAACTCAAACCCTCACAATTGAGATTTCATTAATTTTCAAGTTTTATTTACAAAGAGAGAAACAATCCTTATACAGATGTATATTTCGCCCATGAGAAGAAGAAGGGATACAAAAATAGAGTTAATTTTACTAATTGACACTTAACTATGTTTAACACCTCTTAATCTTTTGAAATTAGAGAAATAACTTGGTAGTTTATAAAAATTAAGAAAATATAATGATTACATGCGAAAAGTAATGTTGATATGGAGAAATAGTTACATGTGACGCCACATGGGAGTTCTAAGAGTCATGAATATGTCTTGAAAGCTTGAAGTGTCAAATGGAAGACTACAACTAACTTATATGGTCATGTGAGTGTCATATTCTAGTTTAGAAACTCCAAAAGGCACTATTAGCTCTCTACAATTTAGACTATGGTCTCTTAAGTTGCAACCATTAAGTACTTACTTTTCTTAAGTTCTTCCTAAGTTTTAAGAACTACTTATGTTTAATCCTTTAATCTCATCATCTAAGGCTTTGAGACTTCTCCTTTTTATTTCTTCATCTACATCTTTATTTGTTATGCTTCTTTTATTTATTCTTTATGTCTCATTCTCTCTCTTTCTTTAACAATTTTTTTTCATCTTTATTTACATCACTTTAGGACAAATATCTTTCTGAGTGTTTGCTTATTCCTTCTCATTTTAGTTTGAATTTAAAAGCTAAGATAGTTGATGCTTGGTATGGTACTAGAGGGTCAATTCCATCTTTTTTACTTAATATTCTAACTTTTCATAATGTTCATGATATGATTATTAATGATGAGATCATGTTGTTTGAACTATGGATGATTATGGTATTCTTAATATGAAAATTACTTGAGCTTATCTTCTAAAAAACTAAGTGGTTAATTCTTGGGGAAATTTGATTTAGTCTTCTAACATTCCTCTGCCTGAGACTTTGGTTTTTGGGAAACTTATTCATTGCATGATCACTATTATAATCATATTTAGTCTCGTGGCATTTATCTTAGTTTCATGTGTAATAATTGTAAAGCTTCCCAAGAAAATGAACATAATTTATTCTTTAAGTGTTCGTACTCTTTCAGGTCTTTGATATTGGATTTCTCAATTTTTTCCTAGTTTTGCTTGATATCCTTAGCTTTAGTTTTGTTGCTCAAAACCCTATTATCTGTGAGATTAGGCTTGCGATTATTACTTACATTGGATGGATCATTAGGAAACTATAAAAATAATGAGAAATTCAAGCAATCACTCAATTCAAACATACTCTACACTTGATTAAATGACATGTTCAAAAGAGAAGTAATTTTTCTACTAAGATTATGAATGACAATATTACTGACTTGTCTAATTTGAAGTTTTTTCATATACAAACTATGTCAATAAAAACTCCTTAGATTAAGCATGTTATTGGATGATGCCTATACATGCATGTGTTAAAGTTAATGTGATACTGCAAGTTGAGATAATTCTAAACACCATTTTTGTAGGAATAAATTTAAACTTTTAGAATTTAAGTTTTGTAAGCTCTCTTTGATTATATTTTTTCTTTGATTATATTTTTCTTTACCTGGCATATGTTTGGTTTGACTCTTATGCTTGTTTGTATTTATTTTTAATATTTAATTGATGATAAATGATTGTTAAAATTTTAGAATATCGATCATAGTTGAAATGCTAAAACTTCATAACGATGTGTAACATAATTTTATTTTTAAAAAATGTAATTATTAAAAATTTAAATATTTTAAATTCTTGTAAAAATGACCTTTATTTAATTTTAGTTTACAAAAATATTTGTTAATTTTAGATTTTGTCAATCCTTTTACTATTTTTCCTTTTTTAAGTCCTTATTCTAACTAATGTAACCGCTTTAATGTTAAAAATGAAAAAAAGTATTAATTAGATAATCAAAGTAATGAAATACTAACACAATTTTAAATTATTTTCAGATATGTAAGTCAAGCATATTTATTATTTTTTTAAAATAAAAACTTGTATATAGTATCATAAATATTTAATTTTTATATATTACGAACAATAAGGTTTATATATTTTGGAGAAAGAATTACTATTTTTTTTTTTCACAAAATATTGTTTAAGGAATATAATTACACACACTTCTTACTTCTGTACTTAATATTTTACTTATGAAATTATAATTTTTAAAAATATATAATTTACTTGCAAAACTTATAATTTAATTTTAAAATATTAATTTTTAATTTAAGATTATAATTTTAATTTCTCGTCATATAATTTTTTAATATATCAAAAACAATATCTTTGAAGACAAAAATAATTAAATTATTAAATAAAGTTTATAATTTAAAATCCCTATTAAATGTAATGTTAAATTAATATTTTTTTACTCTTAAAAAATAATATATTTTTAGAATATTTTAAATACATTTTGTTATATGTAATGACATAAAAAATACTATAATTAATGTAATGTAAAATAAAATAATATACGTAATGACATTTTGAAATAATATGTTACGATAAAGTAATGATTATTTAAGAAAATTAATGTCAATTTAATTATTTATATTATATTAATAAATAAATAATAAAAGAATATAAAATATTTTTCTTCCTAAATAATTAATTGCATTAATTAATTAAATTACCTTTCTGTAAATAAATTTTAATTATCTTGTTTTTAAAATATAATTTTTATTTGTATTATAATTATCTTATTTTAATTAAAGTTAAAGGTTAAAAAAACATAAAAAGAATGAGAGATGTAGATTAAAAATACTTCTAAGGAATTAAATTTAAATAGGGTGATATTTAGATAAAGTTAAAACATATTAAAAATAATATAGAAAATTGGACGAAATTTAGATGACTTAAAATGTAAGCGAATCTATTTTTAAAACACATCTATTCCACAAGTGATGGAAATTAGAAATGCTTCGTAGTTATTTATGAAAACAAAATCACAAGGGTTTGGTTTTGGGAGGCAATACTACCTGCGTCTTTCACCTGCGCAGCGCCTGTACTGTGTCTGTTATTGTGAGTGCGAAATCGGGTTAGTGGGGTTGTCGGTGCGGGTCGGCATCACAGAAAAACATGGTTGCCGAGATGAATATCCGTGAATTGTCCGTATCTAAGAATGACCGTACTTCAATGCCTGCCATTGCCAATTCCAAATTCCTTACTTTGCCCACCATCTTGACTCTTGGCCGTGTCGCCTCTATACCTCTTCTTGTTGCCGGTACGTTTCCTTTTCTATTTTACTTGTTATAATTCAATTTTTCCCTATCTCCAATTCTTTCTTCCTAATTTCCTTCCCAAATTGCACCTGCTTCCATCCTCTTGATTCAATCACTTGTTACAATGCACTGATTTCATGTGATCAAATCTAATCTTTTCCCTTATATTTTGCTTAGCCTTCTTCATGGATGGTTGGCGAGGAACAGTTGCTACTACCAGTATCTTCACGGCTGCAGCAGTTACAGATTGGCTTGATGGTTATATTGCTCGTAAGGTACCTACTCTTAATCTCTCTTCCCTTTTTGTACACCTAACGTTGAAACCATTTTCGGTTTTCAACTTAACTCATTTATTAAGACCGTCTTTTACTTGCAATGCAGATGAAAATGAAATCAACATTTGGTGCCTTTTTAGATCCTGTAGCTGATAAGGTAACTTTCTTTAGCTAATTCTTTCTCTCAGAAATATGTGAATTTAATTTGACTGAAACTGAATGCAGCTCATGGTTTCTGCCACATTGGTCTTATTATGTACTAGACCTTTGGAAGTTGCTGTGTTTGGACAATTACCATGGCTATTGATTATACCTTCAATCACCATAATTGGTAGAGAGGTAATGCATACATATGTCTCGTATCTGCAATTTCTTGGCTTTTATTACTTGTTGAACCTTTCAATCAATGGAACTTATGCATCTTCGTTATTTTGTATTTCCTTAAGTTATTCTATATAATGTAATTCTGTGTTATTAAATTAGCTTCAAACCAGTTTCTACTCTTGCCATGGAATCTGAATTATTAATGGCTAATTTTTCACACTAGAATGCGCTAAAACATAGGCTTGGTTAAATTCTCTGCATGAATATCGGGAAAATCCATTGTTTTATTTATCAATAATGTAATTCTGAGTCTGTAAATTTGGATTCACTTATGATTGTTGTGCTCCCGCTCTCATGGTACGACCATTGAGCTACCTGAAGCTCCGGAGGACAGAATCAATGATGTTCTCATAATGTGCACCATCTTGTTTATATAGTGTGCATATCTTTTAATATTTGTGTTGATGATTTAAATCATTATCCAAAAGCCACCAAACCTGTGTCTGACTTTCAGATCCATTCTTCAACGTGAGAATAGAAGTGAATATGATCTGCGGTGTGACTCTGCGTGTATATGTACTCCCATTATTTCACCTTACAAGAAAAGTTAGTATGACTGTTTTTTTGCTCCGGTGTAGAATTGCAACACATCTATAGACCGCAGACCTGAGTTGAGGATAAATTAAGACTAGTAATCATGAAAAGTCCAGATTTCACTCTTACATCTGGGGGCTATTGCTTATCCTAGATGCGGGGGGTAATTATTCTAGATCCCTTGTGTCTGTGCATGTATGCAGACATATTTGTTTATATACGATTCTAGTTTTATATAGTTCTTCTGTTTTCCTTTTCATTTTCCATTTGATTTTCCTTTCAAGTCATCATACCTTGTCTGGTATATGCTATACCCAGCGAATTGAGAACAAATGTTTTACAATTTCTTCTTGTAACATGCAAATAGATAACCATGTCGGCACTCAGGGAATGGGCTGCTTCCCAGGGTAGCAAGCTTCTAGAGGTTTGTTTTATTTCATGTTCACTTGAATCAATTGTTTGCTCTACATCCGAGGTTATGAGCTTGTATAATTAAGCAAAAGTTAACAGGTTGTTGCAGTTAACAATCTGGGTAAATGGAAAACTGCCACACAGATGTTGGCGTTAATTATACTCCTTGCTACCCGGGACTGCAGGTATTTATTTTCTTTGAATTTCAAGGAAGCTCTTTTATTTGCAATCAAAAGAAAAACTGTTGATCCTGTCCCCGTTTGACATGTGTGGTTGCATCCTTTTTCAGTCGTGGAGGACCTGCCATTTTGGTAGGATCTGGTGTTGTCTTGCTTTACATTTCAGCAGGGCTTTCCTTATGGTCATTTGTAGTATATACGAGGGAAATTTGCAAGGTGTTGCGGAGGTAGAATGATTGCTTGCTCTTTGCTTTCACATATATCCACTTCTTTGGTGGCTTTGATTCTTTTGATAATTTCTTACGTAAAAAGTTTGGTTAGTGATTCCATGGAAGGGAAAGCACTCCTTGTGACAAATATACGTAATGTTTACTTTCCATAATGTCCAACTCTGCAAAGTAACACCATTTTTCCTATTCTTGAAAATTGTATTGTTTTTTCCCGTAGTCAACCAAAAGAAGAAACAAAAAGAAAAAAATGACGTGTGGATTGAATTGGAAGACTCTAGGTTACTACTCATGCGGATCGAATTCCTATCTACATTTTGGAGCCTATTAAAGTTTGCTACAGGAGAAATTTCACTAGAGGAATTATTTTATGGTTGTTGTTGACTCTTAAATTGGCTTTGTTCTGGTCATATTATTTAACAGCACCTAAATATAAGAGTTATTTTTCAGTGCCCGGTAATGTTTGAATCTTCCATGCCATTTGACCTTATCTTACATTTCTTTTTATGTGTATTTCCATTTCACTTCGTGCCCTTTGCATTTCTGGTTCGAGGAAAAATAGTTGCTTGAAGATGTCTTGAGCTTCAGCCTCTTACTTATTATTCATAATTTTATTTGAATTTGAATGAACTTGAGCATTAAAATGCTCTTATCTCCGTATATATATGGTTGATAGAGAAGTTTTTAATGCAGAAGTCACTGACAAAATCATCAGACTGGTGTTCAGTTATTTGGTGGATTTCACAATGTTTGATGCCCTTCATTTTACTGACACTTCCTCGGTAATTCAGCTATTTAATACTGTGATGAGACCTGAATTTAATTTGAAAATATCCGTAGGCTCCACCAATGTTAGCAACAAATTCAAACTAATGGTGTAACATTTATTGGAATCTTTAGCTGTGTCTTGGAAGATGATGAGATCATTTGTCTTTGGAGGCTAGTGATGGAGTATGTTGCATTTTTTTTGTCTTGCCATGAATTTCTTCCATACCACTTGTTTATAAATTAATCATGTTTGTGGTACACTGATTGTCTTTGATTGGATGATTTTTTTATCAACTAATATTTTAGTCTTTGTATTGCAAAGGATAAAAGTTTTTTACATTATTAAAAATTATAATAAATAATTAGTTTTAGTGTGTACATTTTATTATAATTAAAATTGATGATAAATAAATATATTTGAGTATATAAATTATATTTTTGAATTTACAAAGATAATTCACATTCTGATATAAATTGTTTTTCTTACGAAGGTGTTGATATCACTTAACTTTTTCCTGGTATTGAAAGCAAAAAGTTATTCTAAGTTGGAGAGTTCTTCTCATATTAAGAAACAACTTCGGCCTTTGATAGGTAAGATAAGTTTTCTTCAAAGATTCATCTCCAAAAGAAGAATCTAAAGGATTTTAAGAAATGCTTGACCACTGATGATTCCTTCTATGAAGAGTAGAGAACAAAGAAGCTATATATTTTTTAATATGACATCCCTATAGCGATTAGTGTATGTACCATCTTAGTTAAACTGGATATGTCAAGAAATTATATTCATGTTTGTACTTTCACTATTACCAATTTAAAGTATTACATTAAACCATTGGATGTATTTGATCTAATTATACTCCCAAGAACATCATTCTTGCTATGATTACAATTTCCAATTTCCAACCCTCATAATACTTTCCTTCTCTTGTTCCCTTTTTTAGGACTTTCCCTCCACTTATTACAATTTCTTTTCCAGCAAAAGAAATTTGCAGTTCGGAATTGAACTACAATAAAATATAAAGAGTTAAAATGGGTAAAACTGATAGGGACTAGGGTATTATGAGTGTCTAAAATTTGATAGCTCAAAGAAGAGATTGTGACTAGGAGATAGTTAGAAATTCTAAAAAAAATTAGCCAGTGGTGTTCTAGGTCACACAAACAGTATCTCAAAAACAATGTTGAAGATTAGAAATTTAAACAACAAATTCAAGTGAGAAGGAAAAAGTGATCAAGAAGGAAGTGTGGACAGGAAGACGAATTGAAGAAAATTTGGCAGAAAAATTGGAGAAAAATGCAAATAGGAAGATACAACATCAAGAAGATAATCCATTTTAGCTATGCAACATTTAGTTTTTAAAATTAATTGAAAGATAATAGAGAAACAAGCAGTCAAACGGAGAAAAAAAGTGAAAAGGAATTCATTTCATATAGATCACTGTGTCTACTGAAAAGGAGGACGAAAAGGGGCAGAAAAAACAAGAGGGGACTGGAGAAAGAGAAAAGACTCTAAAAAACGGGACGAGAACATAGACGAAAAAAATGGGAGAAAGACCTTGAAAGAGAGAGAAAAAGAAAAGGAGAAGACTAAAGATCAACGTGTAATTTAAATTTGTCATCACACAGGTAATGTTCGAATTGTTTGTACCATTGAATCTATTTTTCACCTTTTGCTGTTAAATTGCTTGGACCCCATGATTATTTTCTTGTTATTATAGTCGTCATAAATGTCAAAATAATATTGTAAACAATCCTAAGTGATACATTTTTTACTCCAATGGACAATTAAAATAATAGAAAAAAAAGGAATATTTGTTTTGGTCTGGACTTCTATTTTTGGATTATACCAAAGCTAAATGCCTTTAACCCAAAACTAAATCCCTCTAGCTTGATACCGAATGCCTTAGAACCAAAACCGAATGCCTCCAATCCCATACCACATGTCCCTAATCCAATACCGAATGTCTCTAACCCTAAACTGAGTGCTTCTAGCTTGAAATCCTAAACCCTAATCCAATACCGAATGCCTTAAAAGCCAATACTAAATGCCTTTTCTAAATGCTTTAGCCGAACGCCTTTAGAAAAATCTTTATCGAAAGCCTTTACCGAAAACCTTTACCGAAAGCCTTTACTGAAAACCTTTACCGTAATACTTTACCATATGTCTTTTTCAAAAGCCTTCTCCTTTTACCTTTGGGCCTTTTTAGGATAAAAAATAATAATAAAAATAAAAAATATAAAATAAAAAATTCAAAAAATTCAAAATACCAACAAACAATTTTCTATCCAAAACTACGTAAATCCTGATTTTCCATCATGAATGGAAATACGTAGGAGTAAGGTTGATTCTTATCGGATCCAAAAATAAAAAATATTTTCTTTACTTGCATTTTTGTTCTTTTTTTTTTTGAAAAATAAACATTTTAACAAGCCACACTCATTTTACTCATTGATTAAAGGTACTGTTTTAAGATAGACGTTGTAGGGTGCTAATATCTTCCCTACATGTAACCGACTCATTAACCATTTATTTTGATTTTGCAAACCATTTTCTTATATTTGGTTTTTCTATAATTTTTCATAATAAACTATAGTAACAACCCCATTATTTGTTTTTTTTTTCTTTCTAAAGAGCAATCTCAGTTATTTTCCCATAATTCATTTATATACAAAAAATAACTTATGTTCTCTTTGAACGGTCATTTCCCTCCTTATCGTGATCCCGGTTGTGACAAAAAAAAAGGAATTTTTTTCTTGTTTTTATAATTCCTAATGTTTCCCAAAATATCCATCTAGCACGGGTTTCAAAAAGGTCTAAATTTTTTAACAATTATGAATGCTTAGAAGTAACAAAATGGTAGAGGGAGAAATAGGGATGGGGTTCATCACATACCTCTGACACAAAAGAGTTGGTAATGGTATGATAAACATTGATAACATAGAGAGGAATGGAGAGAGAGGTAGCCTCAGAGTGGAGAGAGGAAAGGTCGTCATTGGTTCCAAAATACAAAATTTGTATTTTGTATTATAGATTGTACAATTTAGAATACAAATTTTGTGTTTTTTTTTTTTATTTCAAAACGTGTAATACAAACATTGTATTCTATATTGTACAATCTGAAATACAAAAGTAGTTTGGAAAGTATTATGATTTCACATTCTAGAATTAAAAAAAAAAAAGAAAAACTATTTTTTAAAGGATATTTTTGGTACTTTCAAATGTATGGGAGTGTAGGAGGAAACCATGAGGGTGCAGAAGAATTTTCTGGCAAAACCCAGGTAAATCAGACTCTA
>Ga0209700_102851_pt1 | contig 34313 bp, 15 predicted proteins | sample SiratroredBW_FD_187528 | JGI IMG/M metagenome (GOLD analysis project Ga0209700, IMG submission 187528) | Root nodule microbial communities of legume samples collected from California, USA - Siratro red BW (SPAdes) (version 2) | ecosystem: Host-associated > Plants > Roots > Nodule | place: USA...
AAAAAAAAAAAAAAAAAAAAAAACGTACCGACTGTTGCCATAGTAACAATAGCGAAATACAGAGACGTTGTGTAGCGCTTCCAAAGATCAATTTCTCTGAAATGTGAATAACTATAGTCACCCAATTTCAAACTTCCTATCCAAGTGTACCCTTCTTGTGCTTCCGGTAGTGTAGTAGCCAAAAAGTAGAAAATGCAGGCTGCTGTATGGGTGGAGTAGAGTTCTACTACAATCAGTTTCACAATCCGGGTAATAATGTAATTGATACGTATGTCCTTCTCCAACTTGTGGAAAAAATCTGTGACTTTCCGCACCCTGTATAATCTGATCCACAAAAGGTACCTCACTTCCTCTTTTCGTCCACTAGCCTGTCAACAAAAAGTTATGCTAGTTGTTACAGTACAAACCAGAAATTGAAGACCTTCAATAACAAAGAAATTGCGACAAAATTAGGTGTCTTCACTAAAAGCTGTTTACATTTGAGCATATCAAGTGCCATTTTCTGTACAGGTAACGTCTAAAACCAGCCAATATTAGTCTCGTGTCTTAGCTGAGTTGCAGAGTTAGTCATACCAGTTGACATTTAATAACGAGCTTCACAACTTCTTGCGCAGCTAAGTGATGTATACATGACTAAATATAAGTCCCAAAACTTGTGAAGTGAGAAGGCATTCTAAATTTCCATCAATGTAATTGACTTGAAAAGCGGTTAGATACAAAACAGAAACACAAGTAAAGGGCAATGGTTCCTATACCATTGCTATGAGGGACAAACTACCTATATTACGTTCCAAAATTCAAATAAAATATCCCTAAGTACAAAAGTTCCATTACCATGAAAGAAACAAAAAGCTAAAAGAGAAAATGCTATTTATCCTTTCAATTTAGTACTGAGACAGAATGTCAGGATACTACGAAATTTTTCTGTGAAGTTTTAATAGATGACAACTAGTGTCTTTTCCCGGTTTAACCAATAGATGACAAATCCTAAGAACAGTCAACCAACATTGTCAAATAAAAGTTACATGGAAGTCAAGGAAAAGTAAAATGAAGGTAAAGTTTCCTTCTTAACACTCGTCATTTTATTGCGAACCGAGAAATATGCTAGAACCCCTGAAAAACTACCACGAAATGTATATATGCATTATAAGACACTAACATAAGCAATGTGATTACAGACTTTGTGGGTGGATCAAATGAATGGTTAGAGAGCGTCAAAATAATTCAAGATAAGTAATATAGATACTCAAGAAATTTTGGTTTATCTGGAAGAAGTATAACCTTGAAGATGACGTCCCATGGCATACACCCAAGAAGATCAAATATGAAGTCAGATTTTAGATACCTACATGAAAAGAAACATGTAAGACATAAATCAATTAAAATAAAAATTGCTCCCACAAAATGCCAATACAAATAAAATATTTGCAACCAATTGTGGATTTTCTCAAAAGACAAAAGCAACAGTTATACAGGAGCATAGTAGAAACTGATGTTAGATAATAATCATAAGTAATCATGGCATGAAGAAAACATCATTAGAGAGAAGAAAAAATAAATAAAAGTTTACCGCAGAGCTATAGGTGTTCGCTTGTAGACCATACGATAGGTCTGGCTGTCTCTGTAAGCAACAAAGAATTGCAAGAAAATATCGACAAGAAAAGCTATTTGTCCAATGATGTCCAGAATAAAGAGATTCTCAGGCAAGCCACGGAAAAACCCAAACTCCATTGGGGTGAAGAAGGATGAATACACTGCCCATAGCAATATGAATTTTGTCCATGCACGGTACCACCTGCAGTTCCCATCACCATAATAAGCATCAAGTAATTTAGTCTTACACTACTATTAGTACTTGTCTTAAGTGAGAGAGCACACTGTATGATCCAATACAGAATTATGTTTCGAAAATATGAAGCAAGGCCATCAAGTACTTCGGTTTCTAGTATCAGTAATACTTCATCAATTGCATCAATTCATTCGAGCTAAAGCGAGCTATCTTGCTAATAAATGATGAAACGTGAGAGTCTAATATCTGATTCTTCTCACTTCAAAATCTTTTTTCTTATTAATAATTTAAAGAGAAATTGATTCAGAAAGTAAATCAAATCTCATCAATGTACTTAAACTAATTCTCAAACCTGATTCATTCCGTTAAAAAGTGTAATTTGAACTTTGCAAATATTCTTACAGGCTTGAAGTTTGAGTTAGTTCTATAAAGCTTAGGAAATCACTATCACGACAAAAGATTGGGCCTTCTTTAGCTCTTCTCCGGATCCCCGAAAACCAAAACCCACTCCCGAGAAATTTCGAGATGAAAACGTGTAAATTTTCATATATATATATATATATATATATATATATATATATATAACACTATCAAATTTGCATAATGAATACGAAAGTTTTTATTTTTTTATTTTTTGCAAATATTTAAATTAGTCTGGTGAGACAAAAACTGAGAGATCAAAATACGGCATAAATAATTAAATAGCACGAGTGTCAAGTCAGTGTTAACATCATGTGTATAGATGTCAAAACTGACTGTTGATTGATTATTCCCTTCTAAATTAGACTTGAAAAGTTTTGTTGACAATTACAATTTGACAGTCAGATTATTTTAATAAATTACATTAATTATATGTACGTATATATTAAATGAACATTTAATGTTTTACAATAATGAATTATAATCATTTATAAATTGTTATATAATCAAGATTAATCATTCCTAAGAGATAAAGTGAAAAGAAAATTCATTTTAATATAGTCGTTGTACACGCAGCATGAGTTTCCAAAGAATATAGCCCGTCCAAGTGTAAAATGTATGAGTCACTTGATGCACACAGCTTGATGAGTTAATGAAATTAAAACTATTTAAAAATATATTTTGAAATAAAAAAAAATGTAAACTATGACTAATGAAGTAGGTGATTATGATAAGATGCACAGCGAAGCAAAATGACATGAATTACGGACCCAGCCAGCACATGCCGCGTGTGGCGGGAGGGAAATGAACCTTCATTTCAAACTTGGCGCCATCTAATCCAACCTAAATACATCTCACGTGTTCTCGTTTAACACAACAACCATACCCTACACCCTGTTAGATTGTCAAAGATTTCAGCAATCAAAAAGGATCACTGCTGTCTGATCAAATTGATGGAATCATATAAGAACAACATTCAAGCCAACCCGTACCGAATCTATTTCTTAACCTTTTATATCTTTAATTCAGCATGTAACTAACTATATTTTGATTTTACTAATTCAGTAATTATTTACTTCTTATACGTCATTGCACTTTATATTTTATTAATAGCTGAATGTTGTTCGTTAGTTGTTTTTTTTTTTTTTTTTTTTTTTTTTTTTTTTTTTTTTTTGCATCGATCTCTTAACTTAACATCAGCATTTAGCAAAAATATTTCAAATATAACGACTATGTTTACATAAAATTCAATATTTTTAGAAGAAAAAATAAGTTTATTCCTGAAAAGTAAAATTTAATTTGTAAAAAAATGTTATATTAATTTTCCAAATTTTTAATTTTTATCTTATGCACATACTAATGGAAGAAATATTTTATTTTTCACAAATATTTATTATTTAAAAGAAAGTCTAATATAATAGAGTTTCCGGTTTATATAAATGTAAAAGTTAATCAATAAATAAACATTACAACATTAAAATTAGAATAAATAAACTATATGTTTTCTATTATCATCATAACAAACTATTATATATGCTAAATTTATCAACTTTTATACCTTAAAAAGTTTTATTAAGATATGGCCAGTACACATAGATTCAACTTTAAAAATAATACGAATAAAAATCTCAAAAACTAAATAATATCTACCAGAATATTAAAAGTTCAATTAAACTTAAAGCAGAAATATTTATTTCATCCCTTTCGTCTATCCTAAAAACATATATTATTAATTCGTATACTTCTAGAAAAAGCTTATTTCTTTTTATCCGTCTTTTCAAAAGTTCAGTAATATATGTATTATTATTTTCAGTATACTTATAATTTTATAATAATTTTTAAATAATTTAAACATATATTTATTTGTTAAAGTAAAATAAAAAACAGTAAAAAAGGTATTATATTTATTATTATATTCTGGCAAATAATTCTGAAAAGACAAACGGAGGGAGGGAGTAATAAATACCCCATGATTGTGATGATTAAAACATAAACACTCTGTAACCAGTAAATTATTAATAAATTAACCCAATCCCGATTAAAAGGAAGAAAGAGAGGAAGTTGAAGCAAACGAAACCTGTTATCGGGATGAATAACGAAGTCCTCGGAGAAGCCGCGGATTCCATGGAGAAGAGCTTGGCGGCTGAACTTGCTCCATCTTGAGTTGAGTCCCAACTCATTCTGTATCAGATCGAACCGGCTCCCTCTCGAAGATTTCAACCGGTCCCGCAGGTCCTGCACCTCGTACTCTCTCTCATCGGAAGACGACGACGACGACGAAGACAGCGACTGCGAATGAGAAAGCGGAGTCGAAGACGACGTCGTTTGCTTCCCTTCCTCTCCCTCCTCCCTCGCCGCCGCCTTCACATTCTTCTTCCCCGTCATTTTCAGAAGAAAAAAAAAACGAGGAAAAAAACTGTTATATTATTATTATAATCAAGAGACGTGAATTTGGCTTCGGACGAACGATTTCGATTTCCGAATGGATCTACGACGTCGTCTTGTGTGTGTGCATATATTATATATGCGTGTGATGAAGGTGACGCGGTTGAGGAGGGCCACAAATGTGGGAAATGGAAGTTAATAGGTCACGAGAGATAACAGAGATGGATGTAGATTCATCACGGGGAGAAAAAAAGGGTTTATGTTATGGCTATGGCGTGCAACTAACAAAAATGACGGTTACGAAAAAGACTTAAGGATCGAAATTAAGAGTGAGAGAGGTAAGGTTCTTCAATTTCCTTTGCTGTCAGAGGGTGGACTCACTCCCTTTTTATACACCACTACGGGCTGGCACATATCAAAATTAAATACAAAAAATACTAATAATATACCCTTTAAAATACTCTCTTTTTAGTAAAAAAATTATCATTATACACTCTTTCCATCTTTTTATCACTTCATATAAACAGAAATAATACATCTAACTAATTAATGAAATAATGAAAAAATAATGTTAATTGGTGGGGACAAAAATTGTGTCACGTCTTTAAGTTATTTAGTGGGATTATTTTATGGATTTTGCTTCCTATGGTTGAGTTGGACTTGGGTTGGAAATGTGGTTACCACTGATTGAAGATAGCGGCTGATAAACATGGGCGAATAGACGGTTCTCCACGGCTCCACGTGGGGTTTTTCAGATGTAAAATACTTTTCCAGATAATGAAACATGGTTTTAGATTATTGACATTTTCAACCAAAATATATTTTAACGTTAGAATGACACTTAATTACAGTGTTTTTGTGTATTATTCAACACAAGTGTCTTGTCTTTGTAAACTGTGTGCTGTAAGCATTGTGGACTTATTATTTTGTTCTTCTTCGTGTTGGAGACAGCATCGTCCTTATTCACATATATAATTTAACACGTTGTATAAGATAATCAAATTTATTGAAAGCAAATTTCTCCCTACTTATAGGGGTAAAAAAGGTTTGAATTCCTCATGGCACCAAAAGTTTAGCAAAACGAGACTTTGGCCAACAATAATCACGTACTTTCTTTTTATCAAACTCTAGAGGGTACGTAAAAGCAGAATCTGTGCATGAATTGATACTTTAAACAAAATTGTGAAAGTGCCTTTGGCCCTGGAAAACACAATTTATGCATGAATTCATACTTTAAACATCTAGTGGCTACTGGGACGTTTAGTGGCAGGCACCCAGTTGCATTGCCACGTAATCACACGCGTAACAATGTACATCAATCTTCAAATTGCTATTATGGTTCAACAACATGAACATGTTAATACTATGAATATGACTTTTGATAAGCTATATACAAGTCTACATCTTAATCTATGTACATTTCCTTTATTCCTTTTTTTTTTGTACATTTTTCCTATTGATTCCTTCTTCTTCTTCTTTTGTGTGTTTTTCTTCTCCGTGCAGCTTTAGCAGTGTTAGTGTCATTCTGATAGCTTAAATCTCTCTCCACGCTCTCTTTCTTTCTTCATGTAAATATATTCTTCTTTTCTACTTATTTTTCCTGACTGTTTCACCTACTCATTCCTTTTCAAGTATTGTGTGAAGTTATCACTCTTAAATCAATCTTTTACTCTCATGATATAGGAAGTTGGTTTGATTTAAGTTTCTTTATTGTCAACTTTCTTTAGTAGTTTTATTTTGCTTCTCTTTTATAGTTTTATCTTGCTTTTAGGGATATCCACAATAGTGCAAGGTGTTCCCACTTAATAAAATTTGTAATGTCATAGGAAATTAGGTTAATAAACTTTTGTATTAGTTTAATCAAAATCTACAACTTCATTCACCAATGCTTTTGACACTCTTAAACATTATATTTTGTATTTTAATCGTTCTTTTTTGATACACAAACATCATCTTTTCACTATAGTGTCATGTGTCTACACTAACTCATGTAAAATTAAAGTCGTTCTCAATTACTATAATAATAAAGTGGTGTGCTAACTTAAATCAAAAGTTTTAACATAATTAATTACTAAATTCTTTGAACATGTAACACAAAATTTTGTAATAACCTTTCTGTTTACTTATATGGATCATTGACCAAACCTAGTGATGCTCATACACAGTTTTCATGTGATAGATTATCTAGTACCAATAATACTGAAAAACATCAAGTTTTTGCAGTTAAACATTTCTTTCTTACACAGAAAAGAATAACCTTTGCATTACTACCACTTCAAAAAATAGAAAAAGTTTTTAAAAGTTATAGAACAACCTCAAGGTGGAAACTTATGGTTTGCCACATGAAGATGTACAAACGTTTTTCTAACAACATAATCACTCACTTGACACTTTTTCATTTCTTTCTATAAGATTATTATTTTTGTTCTACACAAATTCAAGTGATATCATGTAAACAAAACAAAAATAATTATTTGTTATTTTATTTTTCTCATAGAAAAATTAATTGATTATTTCTAAATAAGAAGTTGTTCAAAACCCACTGTTAAAGTATAATTTAGCATTGAGTGTTTACAAAAGAAAAACAGCAATCATCATCATTCACTTTTTCCTCCGCTTCTCATTCATTTAACTTTCTTTTTTCTTTCTCATCATATTTCGTGTTTTACTTTCTCTTTTTACCTTTTTCTTCTTCTTGTCTCTCTTATTTTTATCTCAATCCTTCTCATCTTGAGGTGGACACAATCACTGTCTTCACAGAACATTAATTATTATAAAACAAACCAGATGCTTTTGGTCTAGTTGAACACAATCCTAGATAAAAAAGATTCCTAATTCAAATAATTAAAATTAAAAAATTATGATTGAGTCTAGATCCTGTTCCAAACCTGGATTCAGGGTTGAAGCTCATGATGATCCAATCATTCCTAGATCATGACCCTTTTCCATCGCGAGGCTCCAGTTCCTTTTTAAGAGCACGTTCCCATGACGGAATCCCTCGCGCCATGATCATCAAATCATGGACTATGATTGCACTAACATTCACCATCATTAATTCATTATACATCCACCCATTACCACTTCCACAATTCTCATGCATAAGGTTAAAGTTTGGATCATAGATACATTCATGTTCATCAACTTCTGCATCGGAGTTCAGAACGGATCATCACAATATTCTAGACTTCTATAGTCACAACAAGACATTCAGCCACATATTGATGCCAAATATACATTTAATAGATCGATTTAATAAAATATCAAAACCAAATCATTTTGGATCATTTGGTTAATTATCTTATTTGTTATGTTAATATATGTAAATAAATTTAAACCGCAACAATTTTAACTCGTGGTTTTTATATAAAATTAAAGTTTATTTGTTTGTAGTTAAGATTTAGCTAATTTAGTTACTAGTTTGCTATGGCACTTTCTTTGTTATTAGTTTTGGAACTAGCTACTTCATTTATTTTAGGTAATGGTGAGGTTTTTATCTTCTAGTACTACAAGAAAATAAAAGCTTTAAACATCCTTAACAGCAGGTAATGACAATATTATAGTTATGACAAATCTTCTATTAATTATAAAAGAACTACTTCGTTTTTACTTTGAATATAGAAAAGTATATAATAAAATTATAAGTGATCGATAAAATGGAATAAAAGTTATTTAATTAGGCAATTTTTTTATTTTTCTGTCAATTTAATCACAAATATAGAACTAAAAATATTTAAATCCTTTTGATTAATTGTGAGGAACAAGAATTAACAGATCACTTGCGTACAATTTGATATTAAAAGATAATACCAACGTGAACAAGTTGATCTTACGCATATATTGAATGGATCAAAGCGATCTCCACAATTTCATCTTATACTGGAGAATCACCATTAAATTTGAATATCTCAAAACTTCATTTTTTTTTTTTGTTAATGAATGCTAGATTTTTTTTTTCCTTTGAAAACGATATAAAGTTAAATTAACTAAAATAAAACACCCAGAGACCAGGTGAACCTTTTGGCTTTGATAATTTGATCATGACATGTGTATGCGTAAGGTGAACCTATCCACTCCAGCGAGTATATCTGAATAATTAAAATTAAATAAAAAATACACATTCTTTCACATTCATAAAATAAAAGCACCTATTGTTAGATATACAAATAATAATTAAACACAAGTTATTAGGTATATTTAAGAAAGTCAGAATTGAAAGATAATTACGTCATAACTTTCTTGAAACCATGTGACTGTTAACCATATTTCAATCATAATTATTTTATATGGTTACACGCTTGGGGTATACAATATATAAAGAAAAAGTAAAATTTGGAGAGTTTAATTAGCACCACAAAGTCCACAACACAAGAAATAAAATAATCTTACTTAGAGTTGTTTAATAACGAAATTTAGGTATTTGTTGTCACTAATCACCAGTGGTGCTTATTTGTGTTAATTAGCCGTGGGATTGGATCCACTATCCTCACACCATGATTGCACCCACTGCTTTTTATAGAGCTACACAATATTAGTGCCTTAACCACTTTGTTCTGTGCACGTAATTTTCCTTATACTTTATTTTGCTTAACCTAAAAACTTTTAGATTATTTTGCTTCTGGATCCACGTTTGTATACAAATAAACATAGTTGCTAGTGTGGTGTACGGATGTGGATGGCAACAAGTCTGGACCGTATGCACAGTGTCTCCCTGCTTTTTCTAAAATAATTGTCACATTATTTGTCTTGCTATCACTCGGGTATGTACTAAAAATATTCACAATTTTTTTATACCAAAAACGGATATGCTTGAATATCCACAAATTTTTTTTATCTTACTTTCTTTTAATTTTAAATAAATTATTTTAAAATAAGTCTTTAAAATATAAATTTGGACAAAAAACAATTTTAAAATACAATTCAAATAAAATTACACATTTAAATATTAATGCAAATAAATTTGGTCTTTCTAAAAAAAAATAAAAGAGGTTTACTAAAATAAAGGTTTTAAAAAAATTAGTTTTCTAAAAGCAACTTCAATCTCATGTATGTAAATAATAATATAAATATAAAAAGTTAGATTATAAATATTTTTTATCATTAATATTTCTTTCATTAATAACTTTTCACTTAGAAAAATATTTATATAAAATTTATTAATAATGGTTGACGACTATTAAGATATTTATTTAGTACCTGTTATGAATTTTACGTACAGTAGGTATTTTTTTTTTCTTTTATCATTCCTAAATAGAGACTTGCTTGTTTGAAGGGAAGAGGCAATGAAGAATGTTAAGGTGTACTTATCTGCTATTTATAAACTTTGAAAATCAATTACATAAATTGCACATATATTGAAGATGTACTTCCTTTGCAGGTGCACAATAAGCTCCTTTCTGTAAAATCCATTTATTTCATTTATTTAAATACATATATGCGTCAGAATAGAATTATGTATGAGAGCAACTTATCAATAAAAATGTCAGAAAAAAGATAACTAATGTATGCAAAAATGGAGGCACAGTAGTATTTACACTAAATATAGATACCATTTGTTATTTTTTAAATTGCAAAAGGTTAAACTTTAATTCGGTATTTTTGGGATAGACAAGCGTTTCCTTTGAGTTCTTTTTTTAATTTCGTTAATCAGATTAATAAATTAGCATGGTGGGGAACAGCAAGCATAAACCTCCCATATTAAAGAAAATAGGCAACAAGATTCACCACTAATGGTGCTTCAAAATATGATTAACCAATAATGGAAATCTACTGTCACAGTCCACATTCTATCCAAATTTTTAAACTCCTTTATTGAAGCATTTTACGTCAACAATGCTGAAAAGGATGACGATGCAAAAAAGGATGTAGATGGAATAAAAAAAAAAATAGGGAATACAAGTTTTGATCCATTTTTTTTATTATCTCTCTTTTGGAAGAAAATCAAGAAAAGTAATGTCATGAAACTTATCAGTTATCACACAAGTATATTTATTTATCATAAGCTTATAAATTTTTATCATAATCGTATAAGTGTTTATCACAAGCGTATATGATAACTAAAGAAAGATAAGTAACGCTTCTTCAATGAATGTTATAACTTCTCACCTTTCTCTTTCTATTGTATTGTTTATCTTCCTTCCTTTATGATTATATTTCTATTGTATTGTTTAATTTCGATAATTATAACTTTGTTTGGTAGTGAAAATAATTGGAAAAATATATATGAAATATTGTTTCTTCAATAATAGTTGACATTTTTCTCTCTACATCTGTTATCGATAGTACATCTGTTATCGATAGGAGTTATTGAGAGAAGACAATAATTATCGAATTAAAAGGTCAATATTTAAAGAATAATATTTATATTATTATATTTATATTTTGTTACTTCTGAGAATTTTACAACAATTTTTTTCATATTTGAAGATACAGATGAAAAACAGAAAACATACAAATAGTATAATATATTTATAAAATTAATTAAAATGCATTAATAGTATAAAATATTGTTACACCAAAAATGATAAATATGCAGATGTTAAGTTGATTTTTATGATAATTAATTAAAATTTATAGTATAATATTGTTACACCAAGAATGATAAATATGCAGATGTTAAGTTGATTTTTATGATAATTAATTAAAATTTATAGTATAATATTGTTACACCAAGAATGATAAATATGCAGATGTTAAGTTGATTTTTATGATAATTAATTAAAATTTATAGTATAATATTGTTACACCAAGAATGATAAATATGCAGATGTTAAGTTGATTTTTATGATAATTAATTAAAATTAATAGTATAATATTGTTGCAGCAATAATGATAAATGCGAGATGTTAAGTTGATTTTTATGATAGTTAATTAAAATTAAAATTAATTTTGTTACTTTTGAGAATTTTACAACATTTTTTTTCAAATTCAAAGATACAAATGAAAAACAGAAAACAACAGTTTTACTAATAGTATAATATATTTATAAAATTAATTAAAGTACATGAATAGTATAAAATATTGTTACACCAAGAATGATAAATGCGAGATGTTAAGTTGATTTTTATGATAATTAATTTATAATTCATTCATAAAACTATTGGCAACTAATCGAAATAAACTTTTTCTATACTTACCATGTATAAAAAGTAAACTCCTATATATATTCAACTATTTCTATTTATTTACTTATACTTGTTTATAAATTCAAATAAATTAAGAACAAATTCATTTTTTTATCAACAACATAAAGAATAATTCTTTTTTTTTCGTTATTATATCGTTGACGAAAAGATCCTAAAATTATCAAGTATTGGTTTAGTTTATAATTTCAAAAAAAGAATATTCAGAAAATTTTATTGTCACTTTTAAATAAGTTTTAAAGAAACCAAATGCCAATGGTCTAAATGGAATTAAACTTGTATTTTTAAGTAAAGGTTTTTAAGTAAATGGAATTAAACTTGTCACTTTTAACTAAATCATAGGAAAATAATAATAGTAATAGCAGTTAGTGATATTAAATTGTTAATAGTATATATTATTAAAAAAAAAACTATAGATGACCTCATTATTCTTCATAGGGGGTATGGAGATGAAAACTAATTATTAAAAAATAATTATAAACTACAAAATTTTAAATTCATATATATTTTAGAAAAAAAAAATATTACTCGATTTAAGTTGATTTATGAAATATTCAATTTATAAACAGCTTATTTTACATAAAAAAGAAACTTACAATTAAAAAAAATATACTTTCTCTACTACATTTATGTTCTTTTCATCTAATGTACATTAGTACTTATTTTTTTCTTCATAATAGAATGAACGAATTCATCTTAATGATTTATAATATTTATTACAGATAAATTATGACTATAAGAAAAAAATTATTTAGAGACCAATATTTAGCTACCAAATGAAATGGTTGCTAATTGTGACCAAAATAGTCATCAAATTAAATTTTGGTTGTTAAATAACTACAAAATAGAAGTAATGATTGAATTTAGTGACCAATTAAGTCAAATAATCGATATCTAACATTATATACCAAAGTTGTAGTGACATATGTCATTAGACTCTGAATTGGTATCTAATTAAGTTAGAGACTAATTTAGGATATAATGGTATAGGTCTCTAAAACCTTGGTGGCTAATGTTAGATACCAATTATTTGACTTAATTGGTCACTAAATTCAATCATTACTTTTATTTTGTAGTTATTTAGCAACTAAAATCTAATTTGGTAGCTATTTTGGTAGCTATTTTGGTCACAATTAGTAAACATTTCATTTGGTAACTAAATATTGATCTCTAAACAATATTTTCCTTGTGTATAAAAACTATAAATAAATTAAAAGAATAAGAACCAACCTTATATATGCAAGAACTCATGAAGGTAGTAAAAATTTCACACAATATATATGAGCTTTAATGGTGGTAGAGTACACAGCAAAATTAGTGGTTGCTGTCTCACCAAGCCACTAACTCTCAGTTACACTCACATTCTGCAACTTGCTTTTGCTTGCACTCTGCCATTAGATTCAGACCACGACAATAAAAATATACTGTCATTCTCATTCACCAAAAGAAAAACCTCAGTCAAATTGCCTCAGCTTTATTTGCAGTGTTACTTTACGAATATTATGTGCATAAATGGTTTTCTTTTTCCACTTCTAGAGTGGCATAGATAAATGTTGAATCGTAAAATGGAACATGAATATGATAAACTACTTCTGCAATACTGCAAGTGATTCCTCGTCAAGTTTTACCTTACAATGCTTCAAATAAAGAATCAATATCTGCTCACAAATGGTAACCATTGTCGTCTCAAAAAAATTAAGAATAAAATAAGTTTTGTGTTCCGTGTAAATTCCTAAAATATTAAACACATCTTCTAAATTTTTCATATTTTCTTTTCTCCATCTAGACTTGTAATAATTTTTTAGATCTATATACAATTTAAACTTATTTGTAAGTTTTGTTAATCATATTAAAAGATGACAAACTTAGGTGAATGACTCCCATACTAATTAATTATATTATTTTTAATTATAAATTCAAGTGCTAAAATTGTTATCGCATTAATTTTCTGTTTATCTTGCTGACAACACACGTTTTACCCAATAATTAAAAAGATGTTGAAAAATATATTAAATAAATGAAATTAAAGGAAATATATTTGTATATATTTCAATACATACTTTTTCAATTTTAGTTCTTTTTAGCTCTTTAACAAAAACTCTAGAGCACTAATTAACGATGGTAAAATAATAGGTAGAATGATTTAAATTTGATCACTGAAAATGTGACGAATTCAATTTAGTGATCACATTTAAACACTAAAATAAAGTCTCTCAAAAATAGTTTAGTATTGCATTTAATTTTTATTTCAAAAAAATTTGCACACATTATCATTATATAATTTAGTAATTTCTGTAGATGTATATAAATCATATTTAACAATAACATACAAAATTCTATTTAAAATAATGAACACATATAAAAGTCATTAATCATTTTAATCTTTTAAATTTATTAATATTTAAGAATTAATTTAAGCTTGTTGTATTATTTAAAAATGAAATAGACCTTTTCACTCATATTATTACAAGAAAAAAAATTATTTAGAGATAAATTTTAACTACTAAATAAAATAATTGCTAATTGTGATTAAAATAATCATCAAATTAGGTTTTGGTTGCTAAATAACTATAAAATAACAGTAATGTTTGAATTTAGTGACCAATTAAGTTAGGATAATTGATATCTAATATTAACTATCAAGATTTTAGTCACTTATATAATTAGATTTTAAATAGGTAACCGAATTTGTGATCGAATCAGTAACCAACCAAATATGTGACCAAATCTATGATCGAATCAATAACTAAATCAATAACCAAATCAATAATCAAATATATGATCGAATCAGTGACCAAATTTATGATTAAATTTTTTTATCACTCGGTACGAGTAACCAAATTTTTTTATTACTAATTTCAGTGACTAAAGTCATAAAATTTATAAAATATTTGAATTATTTTATTATGGTAAAGTTTTGTAAAGGATTACCCACCACCATAATACAAAATATTCACCTAAATTTATGAAAGATCGTGCCATCATTATTATTTAGAATATTCATCCAATCCACATCATAATAAATATTCGTCTGATTGTCATAATAATAAATATTTATCCAATTTTTTTCCATAAAAGAATGTCCCATCATTATAATAATAATAAATATTTGTCTAAATTTGCAGAGAATTGTTCAATCAAACACATTCTCTCATAAAAATTATCAATTTCATTTCGATATCTAGTCTCATAGTCCAAGAAATTCATTTGCTATATGTAATATGAGAGTTGTGTGACAATAGACTCGTTTGCAGTCTGTATCTAGCTTTATAGTCTAAGGACTAAGACGGGGGTTGCGTGCTAATAATTTCTGATTGGTATTCAATAAAGATGGAAATCATATATTTCTCAAAATTATAATAAAATTTCAATATCAATAATAAAATAATATGTATTCAGGTTTGGTCTTTTTTGGATTGGATTTTATCTCCCGTGTTATGTCTTCAATTTTTGGCATAATAACTTTGAGGTATGTTGGATAATCTCCTTTCCCATTATATAAATGAATAAGTTTGTTGTGTCTGTGTATTGTTGTCTTCTTTTTAGTTTTTTGGTTGTTTTTTTTTTGAGTTGTCTTAATCATGTTTTTCTATTCTGCTGAATAGAGTGTTTTTTTTTTGAATTTTTTGGTTTGATAGTTGAAACACTCTTTAAGTATTTTTTATTATTTTATTCATTGTTTGCTGTTAAAAAATATAAAATAATAAAGTCATGCATAAGTATCCTCTATGATATGACTAATTCGATTAACATAAATTTAGAAAGTAAATTGTAACATTGAGACAATTAGAATATTAAAAAAAAATTGAGGTGTCAACATATAAATAAGAACAATAACACCAAGTATAAGAGAAATACACACATGAAATGTTTACGTTAGCTTCGTATATTTTTTTTAAACAATAACCACTTTTTATATTTTATAATATATCAGGACTCTCATTATTTCTTAATGGAAGCCAAAACATCCGCTTATTAAGTTGATGTGAAAATCTTTTAGCTGATTTAATAGGTTTACTAAAGTAGATTACTTATTTTCAATTTATTATTGGGCTTACAATATATTTACTACACGCGACACAGTGCAGATAAGACGTCAATGTGCTAGAGAAAACACATTGTGCATAAAATCATATATATAATAAGAATTGGAGATAGATTGTTTCTACTAGGACTAACCCTATCCTTGTCTACAATATTCTACAATATGAATTTTCTCAAAATGCGGCATTGAATTTCGTTATCTCCCAATGCCGAGATCTTGTGTCATTGTTTAGTACAACAAAAGACTCAATGATTCAAACTCAAACTCAAACTCACGAGCCTTATCGCAAATAAGGATGAGGAAGGGTCTTGTCTTGTAATTTTATCTCTATTTCCGGCAAAAAAGGTTGTGGGCACTGTTTAATGGCGTGTACACGCGTATGGCTGGACACCATTGTCCCCTGTTGGATAATTAAAAGTTTTTATTGTTCGAAACAATGCTTAAAGTGTGGTGCATAGTGTGAATTCTGTTAGCAAAAAGCAAGCTGGTCTTGGCAGCCAACAGAACTCAGTACCTTTTATATCTTCAATTTGGTCAAGCTTTGATTGGATGATTACCAGTTCAGAACAAAAGATGCACACACACAGTAATCATGAGAAGTCTTAAACCTGGGCATACATGTGATAGAAGCAATATTTAGCCAAAAAAAAAAGCAATTAAATACTCTTCGTAAACAATGGGTGGGTGTCTGGGCATTGGCACGTATCACTGCACAGACATTATCATATAAATTAATAATACATCACATGCAAATTCTAAAGAAAGTACAAGTATTAGAAGTTTGTAATATGCAGTTTTATAAAAAGAAAGTACAAGTATTAGATGTTTGTAATATGCTGTTTTATAAAACTGGTTTACAAACATTGTAAATGGATTGAAGTAACTTTAGAATTCTATCATTTATATATTTCTTTTACGGATTAAAAATATATATCACACGCAAAAGTACTAAATTTTTCTTACTAAAATAGAAAAATACTTATGTTGCACAAATTTATTTAAATGCGAAAATAGTATAATTTAAATATTTAAAGTGGTTAAAAATGGATTTTTTTTTTCTTACAATGGTACAATTTGTGTAAGTATTGTCCAAAATGAATAGAATTTTTTTAAATAGCTGAAATGAAGAAATCGTTCTAGCGGGAAGTTTCACTTGATCACAAGAAATCGTGCATAATTCCTGTATGAATGTGGAATTAATTGAAATCGTCCTTTCTTCATAGAATTTCCATAACAGCATTGCAATATATATGCATACCGTTTAATATAGTATATGTTAGTATACAGCTGCAAAAAAAACGTTAAACAAGTAGCAGCCACTTTCTCAACTGTTCTGCACACACCTTGGCAGCAGAAACTAAGAACAGTGGCAGTGTGCTTGGCTACAGCAGTACAACAGGAACACAAGGTAGCCAACACACGGGTGTTGTGAAAGATACTCCAGGGGATTGTAGGACTAAGTACATGGGAAGATATCAATGTAGTTTAAGTTTCTGAAAACTTTGAAAGGCTAATCCTGAAGCTGTTAAAAGGACACATGAAGGTAATGTGTCATAGCCTTTGATGAGAAACCACATAGGGCATGACATAGCTGTTGGACAAGGTTTTTGGTCTGTGATTTGAAAGTAGGAAGATCAAAATAGTGCATGAGGGGTAGATATGCTGATGGTGATGTGATTTAGTGTTATGCTGCATTTACATGAATTGCTAACTGAGATAAATTTAAAGTAATGCCCAGTTTTCAAGTATATGTGAGGAGTACAATATATGTGTGGGGCAAGTACAGGGTAATCCCAAACTATTGTATGCTTAGGAAGCATATTTTGATAGTCTAAAGGTGTAAGACTGCAATATATGGGTGACATCCTTGTGCCATTAATAAAATGATAAATTTGTTGTTGATAAATAACAAACTAAAAGGATCCGATCCATTTATGCCTTCGATATTCAGACAAGGCGTTTGAGTGACTATGAAAAATGATATTTCATTAATGAAACAACGTTTGAATGCCTTGATAAAACGACCGGAAATATTATTTCATTAATAATGATAAGTGTTACACAATCATGATAATTAGAAAACTACCCACACTGATAAGATAAATCATATGAAAACAATAAGCTAGTGCTCCTAAATATTTATTGAATGTGCATACTTATTTTGATGCATTGAATCACTGTTGTGGTTGTGAGGCAGTGGTGGCATTTTGGGAGCGTAAACGACGCAATCGATGGAAGCGAAATAAGCAGAAGGAGACAATGGCCAGAAAGCAGAGAGAGAGGGATACTAAGATAATAATATCAACTCTTTTGAATACATCAGATATGTGAAAATGGTGATCTCCCTCAGGGGCATTATCAGGATACTGAACAAGTCTACGGTGGTACCTATCAACCAGGTCGGTGGCTGCCGAAGCTGCTATTGAGAACAAAATGAGAATGCACATGCTCTTGGTTAGAGGCTTTGTCCACATTGTGTTGTTGGAAGAGATAGCTGCTAAGAGAATAGAAAAAATGTGTGTGGAAGAGTTAGCTGTGATGGAAGAGAGTGCATCTTTAGTTTATTTATATATTAATTTCAGATTAGAGAGGTGAAGAGGGAATTTTATGTGAGCGGCATGCATGCAATTGAATGATCGTTATGACCGTACATGAGGAAATATTATTACTGATACGTGCATGGTGATCTAATAAATCACCCTGGAAAGATTTTGTCCCAATTTTTCTAAGAAAATATTATATAATAATAAAATAATAATTTATTCAGTATCGAATAAATGTATTTTACTGTTTACGGTATCAAAGTATTATAATTTTATCTGAAAATTTTATTTTTTCTTATATTATTCACACTTAAACTCTTTTGAAAAATATGTATCATATTAATATTAAATAAATTTTAATATTATATAAAAAAATTAGTGTCTCTAATTATGTTTATATTTATATTTTAGGTGTTGATTAAAGAAGTATACTAATTAATATGAATCCTAAAATGAAGAAGAATGCGTTTCATTATAATTCCATTTTATTTTTAGAAAGACAAAGAGGACTATTTTTTATTTTATCATTTTATTTATTATACTTTGTCTTTTTATTTGGTTAGATTATGTTATAATTTAAGTTCTATTATCATTATTAGTTTATTTTTTGCTGTATTATAACTATAATTAAAGTTATTACATTATATAAAACATTATATATAATTTAAAAACATGTGTAAGGAAAAATACAAAATGTAATTAATGATTAAAAAAAGTTACAAAAAGATAAGGTGTTTTATATAAAGAGGATTTTACAAGCTTTTCGAAATCGATGTATGTGGTAGTGTCACAGTGTAATGTAGGGTCTTAAAGTTTTTTGATTCTGTATAATTAACTGTTAAGATTATTTTGAAAGATCCTCTGTATGGCAGGTGTATTTTGCTAGAAGGTATTTAAATGTGTTTGATTGGGATGTTATTGCTAGATTTATTCTTTTGTATTTTTGTATAAAAATTAGGATAATTTTATTACTTCTATTTATATATTTTTGTTATGACGGATTAAAAAAAAAAAACTCTTATATACCAAAGCTTACAAAACTCTTATTATTTGTCAAATTAAGAAAAAAATATCTTTTTCACAACTCTATTTTTCATATACATTTACTTTACAACTACTTTTAATATAAATATTATATTAAAATAATGACAATAATAATAATTATAAATAAAATCTTATAATAAAATAATAATTGATAGAGTATTAGTATCATAACCCGGTTACCAAATCGCAAGTTTTCAGTGAGATTTTAAAATCATTGCAATTTGACTGGAGTTTTAAAATTGCAGGAAATTGTTAAGTTCAGTGGGTTGCCCAAAACTTGAAGACTTCAATAATTACTTTTGTATGTTTTCAAAATCAAATCATCTCACACCTACTCACCTAATTTTCTTCCGATCAAATCAATTCTTTCAAATCTATTTCACTTCATCTTGTCTTTATACTCTTGTATTTTCTTGATCATTTCACCACACATTTCTTCCTTGTTTTTTAGTGTGGGTTATGTGCATTAGTTTATTTTCATATTTCAGTGAAATTTCTTGAATTTAATAATTTAGAAGATTTGCTAAAGTTTCAAATCTGAAAACTTTTCAAGAATTATCATAAAAAAAATATATCTTGATTTGTTCAAAGTTTTCCATACAAATTTTAAGTTTGATGGGCAATACTAAGATCAAGTCAAAGTAGTTATTATTGAAGTTCCGACTATTTATAAGTGCAAACGAAGGGAAATTATGTTTTTTTTTTACAAGTATAAAAGGGAGCAGCTCTGAAGGGAGTGAAGAGTAACACCTTTTGCAGCTTTTTGCAAGAATGAAAATGAGTAATGTTACAACATTCTTGGACAATGGAGCAACACTGATTAATTTAATTGCTCTTAAACATGATGACATTACAGAAAGGTGGGTGTAGAAACAAGAATATGCTCTGAAAACAATAGTGATAGAATAACACAGGCATACAAAAGTATACAAAATATTGGTAGTATTTACAAAATTCAGAAAAATCTGAACATCTATATTTGAGTGAAGGGTACCTAACTTTGGACAATGGTTGTTTTGCTTAAGTTTATAGAATAATCTATGAATGTCTAACATGTCTTTTGAATAGCGTGCTTCTATATCCGACACCTATAGATTTTATATTTTCACGCTTGATATTCTTGATGTCAAAAGATATATTGAAGATGTCATATCGTGTAAAAATTTAACCAAATTATAATATTTAATTAGAGATTAATATGCTTAGAAAATGAGAATTACAATTTAATATAATGTTAGATGAAATAAAGACTACTTATATCCCAAGAATGTTAGTATTGTGATGTTAAATAATAAGATAACTATATAATTAACTTGATAAGTTTGATACTAACAGTCCTCTTGATGATAACTAATATTAGTGTGTTAATCCATATGAATGGTTGTTCCGTAATAACTTAGGTTATACTTTAGGATTCTTTTGTATTTGTTTGACTCATAAGTTGTATTTTAGGTTATAGGTCTTTCAAACCTGTTGCAAATAATTTCTTATCCAATTTTATATTACGTGTTCATATGATATAATGTAGAGATAGAGGATGCTAACAACAAAAATGTATTTCAAAGGGGCCATTATGGTTAAATGGTGTAGTGTAATTTCAAGTTTTGTTAGGTGAGATGAATTTATGAATGATAGTTGTTCTTGCAATTTTTGAGTCATGTATTATTTTATGTGTTGATATTTAAAGTAATATTTCATCTTGATAACTTTACTCATATTAATGAATGTGTTTATGCTTAGGACTGATGTAAAATATACTCATACACGATGTATTAAGTAATTATCTATATAAACTCATTTAATGTTATGGAGAGACATAAAACGTAGAATTCATGAAATAGTGACAACCAAACAGTTTAAGGTGATAAGTAATACAATATTGACATGACAGTACCATTTTGAAATCGTTAGATTTTCGTCCATTGATTTTCTAATCAAAGTGTAATACTACAATAATTCTGCATTTAACCAGGTCTACAATTCTACAATTCTAATACTGAATTAGACATAACATTATAATTAATTACCACTACAACTAGTTCAGATGTAAATTAAAAAGGAAAGGATGCTTTAAATTGTTCATATGCATCTTTGTCCGCTTCAAGTTGCTGTCCAAGGGCTTTTTCTTTGGCCTCAATCTCTGCAAGTTCAAAAACCAGATCTTTAGCCTCATGAGCCCATAAGATGCTATCATTCTTTAACGTCTCCCTTCGTTTCTCGCCTTGATTTTTAAGCAACTGAAAGCTCTCCCTCTCTTTCTTCAGTTTGGATAGCTGTTCTTCAAGTTGTTCAATACTAGAAGATATTTCATTGACCTTCATGTTGGCAATTGAAATGGACCCTGTGATTAGCTTTTGTGATTGTTTAGTTTCTTGCAGTTTGTGAAGGATATCTTCTTTAGCTCGGTTCAGCTTGACTTTCTTTGCTCCAAATGTATCAGATATTTTGTGATGAGTAACAGCACTGTTGAAGAAAAGACTGAAGGTCTTCATGAATGTTTGCTGGGCAGGAGAAAGTGAAGTCTCATTCTTCTGCAACTCTTCAAGAATAAGTAGGACTTTTGATAGTTGTTCATAGTCTGTAACAAAATCACCTAAGCTGAAGGTCTGCATCAAGAATTTTAGCTCTTTTGACAGAACATCTGTAGGGGAGCTTTGAACTTGTGGTGGTTCTGGCATAGCGGTCGATTGTGGAGTTTTGGAAGAAATGGAAACCTTCCCAGTCAGGATATTTTCAATGGCACTCAAAGGGTCATCTTCGATCATTTTGTCAATGGCTTCTACATCGAGTGGGGTGTTTCCAGTAGAGACTTCATCAGCCTTAGGGTCAACTTGATCTGGAGATTCTTGACCCTTGCTGGAAGCAACCTGCTCTTGAGCATTGGCTGCTGCAGGGTTAACGTTATTCACCTCTTCGACAACTTTTCTGAATATTGGCTCAGCAGTATTTGTATTTTGAATATGAGGAGAATCATTGAGTGGAGCAGCTGCAGGAGGATCGTGGTGAGGGGGTAATGAAGTAGTAGAGCTTGAGATTGCAGCAGTTGGAGGCTCTGTGTGTGCAGTTTTCTTTGGAGTTTTGCTTGTTTGACCAGAAGATCGCTTTCGAGGTAGTCTTTTTCTTTTGTAGATTACTAAAGCGTCAATATCCGAAGAGGCTTCTTTGCCATCTGCTAGGGAACTCTCTTTGCCATCTGCTGGCGAACTCTCTTTGCCATTGACTACGAAACTCTCTGCAGTACGCCTCTGTTATTATAGAAACAAATGTTAAAGTGATTAAGAAGTAGAGGTACTTTGACATGTAGTGATGTAAGTAAATTTACCTTCAGTAATGCAATTAGTTTTACCTTCAATAATTCCTCAGATGACGATGCTTCAGGCACAGTGCTGGCAGTTTTATCCGCCACATGCTTTATTCTTTTAGATCTTCGGGGTGTTGATGGGGCATTGGATGTTTTGTTGATTATGAACTTGGTAGGCTGGGAGCAAGAAGAATTTCATCAGAAGCCAAATGCAGTGAGTTTTATGGAATTCAAAGAATTTGGATGGCTGTGTTACCTTCGTTTTTCGTGGTCTTCCGCGTTTTGAAGATGTCAATGCTTCATCAGCGGAAGGTGAAATCGCGGAATTCATCTTTACAGGGTCGTTGTTGGATTCCCCGTGTTCTTGATCTTTAGGAGAATCCATCATTTCGGTTACTTTTGAAACTAGAAAGAAAATGTCTTCGGTTAAATATACGATAAAAATGTTGAAATGTTATATTGGACGTGCCAAAGGGAGAAAGTTTCAGCCTTTGGATATTTATGAAAAATGCCATAAAAGTTATGTAGGTAAATGGGAAAAGTTATTCAATTCTTTGGTTTTTGTAAACACTAAAAAGCTCCACTTGGTGAGTGTGGAGAGATACCAACCTTGGTGAAGGGAGTTTTAGGTAGTACTAGTTTTTCAAACTACAGAAAAGGTTTTTGAAACTTCATATCTTCAAGCCATGGCTTTGACACCAAGGTCACCATGATAACAGTACTGTTTCTGATTGAAACAGTGAAGTACCTCGGCAAATAAAAGATTATGCCTTAAATAGACATTGGACTACAGAAGGGTATCCAAAGATGGAAAGAATTTCAAGATAACAAATGAGTAAGAAATTGGAAAAAGGATTTGAAAGAGTCAAGAGATCAATTCCTTTTATCTAAATAAGAAGTCCAATGAACATCGCCAATCCAAAAAAGAGACTCCAGTCTTTATAGAAAATCCTCCATCATTATGTGACAAAAGAATTTGAACCTCAGAGAGAAAAATAAGGAATTATACCTGTAATTGTAAATGAACAAGCTAGATATTATATATCTTCACACAAAAGATGTATGGATGAACAAATATCACTATCAGTAGTAATGTGGCATGCAACTGCAACTCTCTATGATTTAATGTACAAGAGCAAACACACACAGCTTCATTTTCTAAACCAAATTCGTACCCGATCTTGTCCTTATTTTACCACTGTCATCACAAAAATCTCGTGGAAGAGTAGATGGTGACTGATCTTGAGGCACATTTTGTGAACATTCTGGCGGTTGGCGTTCTGTGTCTTGAGGTTGTTCTATATTAGCCTTGGGAGAGTTGGTACCAGTAAGTGGCTTTGCATTGTTATTGTCAGTTGATGCAGTAGTATTAGTTTGCCGTTTTTTCATTTCCTGCCCATAATAATCATCCCAAAACACAAGCTCATTTTGGACTTGCGAAACAAAGAGAAAAACAAACCATATAACAAGGTATTCTTCAATAAATCATATGATAAGAACATTTAAACATAAGTCAGGAGTTTTGACATAAACCAACCAAATAGCATTACCTCATTATGCTCAGGAGAAGCCAGGTGTGAACGTATAGGCTCCGACATAACCACATTACAAACCTGGCAAACAGGCTGCCGAAATTCATTATACCTGTAATTACATGCACACAGGAACACTCAACATCATCTTAGGTATAAAATTATGCAAATAATAAGAAGGTAAAATGGCTTGAATCAACTTGTAGACATGACATTTAAAGAAGCACTTTCCAATGAACTTCTCCAAAAGATAAAATGCACAACATGAAAAAGCTCAATATATTCTCCCATCTTCTATGAGCAGTTTATCTAGACAGTATACAAAATGAAACACATCTTGAGAAAGAACATTTTCAAGCTGTATACACTGTTGCAAGCTCAAACATAGTTACCAGTACATTTTACCAGAAAATCAACCAAACCCATAAACGGGTATAACTGAATGCATAAGCAGAAGGTGTTTAAATAACAAAAAAAAAAATAGTAAAAATAAAAATAAATTATGACGGCTGTGTTTGCAATTAAATCAACATAATGTAACAAATAATCACTTCCATAAGCAACGTTCTGAAAAGGAAAATTGAAGATAAAGATAGATGCTTGAAGAAGTGCTTAACCTCACGAGGGGAAATACAGGGCATTTCTCTTTCCTCTGAGAACTCACGAGAACACGAGCCAATCCCCTTCCTTTGACCGGAGCATCCATGTTCCTGCTCGTAAGAAGAAGAATGTGGGCTAAGTGAAAACGATTGAAAACGAAACACACTCTGCGCAGAACACTCAACACACCCAATAAACTGTTGAACCCTTGTTTTACACTATTGATGTTCAAAATTGTGTCTTTCCCATTTACCTCGAAAAAAGAGACGAGGGTCCGAATTGAAACAGGGTAATTTGACCCGACCCGGTTAATAGGACCCAAAATGAAACCTTTAAAATTAGTTCTGTGGGGGGCGGTTTGGCAAGAGAAAATGGAGAGAGGGAAATATTTGGCGTTGGTGGGAGGAGGGGCTCTCTTGGGCTCTGTATCTACCTTCTTTCTTCTTAGGCTTCTTCAATCTCAAAAGTATGCAACTTGTTCTTTACCCTTTTATTCTCCTCTTGCTACCTACTTGAGCTGAAGTACTTTTTTGTTTTGTTTTGTCCTATGTATATATATACAATGACAATGAACTGGTCCTTTGGTTGTTGGAACCTCACAAAAGAAGGGCTGGTGCTAAAACAACGTTATTACTTAAAATTTGAAACTTTGCGATAATGGAGTGTCATAAAATGTGACGGGATGGTTGGATCAAGTTGTTTAACTTTAGGGTCATTGAGCAAAAGGGATACTTTTATTATACTTTGGATGCTACTGAATGCTTTGTTGTGATGTTTGCAGAAGAGATGTGTCACAGTGCAGTAAGAATGTTACGGCTGATTTCAATGGTAAGTGGCCTGAAAATATGGATTTTAACTGTGAAGTGAATGGCTGTTAACTTGTCTCCATTTGTTTTGTTATGATGACTCTATTTATACGTGCTTCTGAACGATTCCCTTTCATATTTGCCTAATTAAAATCTTTGATTATAAAAATTGCACATTCACTCACGTACTCTTCAGTCTTCAATAGCGGTGATTTGAAGTTGCAATTAGTCGCACATATGTCGATGCTTATTTGCTTATCCTATGTTTGTTTCAGTGGAAATAGATAGTTTCTTAAATTTTAGTTCCTGTAGAGCAGGTATTCCTTGTAAATGTATTAGTTTTAGGTCATCTAAGGTTCAATGTTGTTCTGACCAAAAGCACCTTTATATTGTATTTAGGTTTTCTAGCTAGAGCATTTAGAGTTTAGTGTCTTTGCTCAGGGTGAGAGGTTCTTTTTGTAGACTTTGGCTAGTTTGTTCTGTTACCCACAGATCCTAAATGTTATTATCTATCCCTTAAAGCTCATATTAACTCTAACTGATTTAAGAACTACGAGTATTTATTCCAGTGTTTTTTGCCTAAGATTTCGGATAATTCTATTGAATCCTTCGGATAATTTTATTGAATCCTTATGTTAATGATTAATAAGCTCTATAACCGATGTGTTAGATCTGTGATATTCTCTTTCATAGGCAGTCGGGCTAACTACCGATACAATTTCAGAGTATAAATCTGTTAGAAATAAGTTTCAATGTGACTAATGCTCCTATCTGCCTAAATCCTACTTTCACATCGGGAAATTAATAAGACTGCTTCTCTAGGTATCCTTATAAGTGTTGGACTTTGTGTCTCTTACAGGTGTTGAGGGATGCTCTACTTCTGGAAAGAAAAATGATAGGGTGGTTAATGAGGATCTTCTGAAAGATGAGATTGTTTCAGAACAGCTAACTAGGTATTGCAAGTTGTTACCAATAAATTTAATTTGCCATTTTCTCTGAAGTTATTTCTGACTGTAACTCTGTTTTATATTGTTGAGTTAATTGGTAAAACATGATCTAAGAAGCACCTGCAATCTTATTTCAATTAGACTGTGAGCTCTTTTATCGGTCTAAGAAGTTTTAGAGCTCATGGGTCAATTACCAAAATAGTTGGCCTGTACTTGGTGCTAATTTTTACAGTTAGTGTTTGATGCTTAATTCAGGTTGGACATGGTATGAAATATTTTTTCCTTGCATACAATTTGTACACTTTACATGCTGTCCCAAAACTCCCACCATCATGGATAACCAATGAAATATTACTACTTTGATTCCATTTTGGAAGACGTGCTTTTTGCCTTGAGGACCAAATTTTCATTGCTTGATGTGAATTAGCTGAGATAAGAAGAAACCAAAAAAAGAATTGCTTAGTTTGACTGGGGAAAGATTTCTTCTCTTTGATTTTTTGGACCTCCAACACATCTCGCACAATGCTTAAATGCCCTTATTATATATATGTGTGTGTGTGTTTCACTCAACATTATCTACATTGGGCGTACATGTATGGCACTTTCTTGATATGTGTATCTATTCTTGGAATTCTATTAATCAAATTGTTTTTGGGTGCAATGTTTATTCCGTAACTAGGAACATTCAGTTTTTTGGCTTTGAATCTCAGCAAAAAGTGACTGCATCATATGTAGTGGTCATTGGTCTTGGAGGTGTCGGTAGTCATGCTGCTACTATGCTCTTGAGATCAGGGATTGGCAAGCTTCTTCTTGTTGACTTTGACCAGGTTTTTTCTCAGAATTATTCTCTCCGTAATGTCTAATGTCGTCTAGAAGGCTTTTTTGTCACCAAACAGGAAAATTTTATTCATTTACATTGTGAAATGGATGTTACATCTCTAGTGTCAATGTTATTTGGAGCTTCCTTTCTTTATTTTGGCTGGAAATTCTGTATTTTGTATGCTTAAATAGTACGGCAACATAATAGACATAAGTTTTGGAATGAAAAATGTAAATTTACCAACTATTATAGTTTAAGAAACTGGAGTTTAGATTGGAAACAGATTTGGATTACTTCGTTCTTTGCTTATTAGTTATCGTGAATAATATTTTAGTAGTTATTCTATTCACATTAAATGTCAATCTATACAAGTCTTTATTGTTAATTACTCCAGTGCATGGCTGAAGAATCTCAAGCTAAAATCCTGCTAACAATATTATTAAGCTGTATTTGGTAAAACAGAATAAAAGATAAAGTAGATCTATCTTTTGCTGTCTTATTTTCCCAACTTTAGAATATTTATAAGCCTGTGCCTTCCTACAGTATTTGTACTTATTTATTTGTTAAATGAGAAGGTTTCTGTTTCATCACTAAATCGACATGCTGTTGCGACAAGAGCAGATGTTGGCATCTCGAAAGCACAGTGCCTTAAGGAGCATTTCTTATCTATCTTTCCAGAATGCCAAATAGATGCCAAAGTGCTATTATATGATTCATCCACCGAAGAAGAAATCCTCTCAGGCCACCCTGACTTTGTTTTGGATTGTATTGATAACATTGATACAAAGGTATCCTCTAAAGATTACTCTCACCTTGACTGCATTGGTACAAGTTCATGCTGCCATTCTGTCATATAATATAAATATCCCTCAATCCCCTGTTGTGAGAGCTATTATGATCGGGCACTAATGATTCTTTTACTTTCATAGTCTTTTACTTTTCTTTCTTTCAATTCTTTAGCTTCTAAGTTGCGAAATTGAAATATTTTGGGATCCATATATCAATGTGGTCTGCTGGATAATTTATATTGGTACATATGCTGATGTGATTTGGTTGGCCTTGGAAAACTTGATAAAGATTGTTGTGCTATCCTGTGCTCCTTACAATTAACAATCATGCCATTAGTATTCAAATATTTGTTGTCATAAGCTTGAGCTTTCATTGCATGGTTTGTCATATGTCATAGGTGGCACTTCTTGCTGCATGCGTACGCAGGGGTTTGAAGGTTCTATCTGCCACTGGGGCTGGTGCCAGAGCTGATCCAACAAGAATACGCATTGCCGATCTGAGAGAGTCTACTAATGATCCGTTATCTCGATCTGTAATGCTCCTTTATATATCTCTTTTTTGTTGTATTTTCTAGAGCTTAAATCATATAAATTAATTGGTTTGGCAATTTAACACTAATTCTCTTTCCCTCCAGTAGATGTGCATCCTAATATCTTAATCATCCCAATAGTACACTAATGTATTGCTTTTCTACACCATGTGCCAATTACAATTTACAGACTCAAGTGAAAATGTGTATAGAAAACACAGCTGCACTTGTGTGCACCAAAATTGATAATATCACTGTTAAAGACGAGTTTTTAGCATCTTGGTTATTTTAAAGAATACTGTATTCTTGGGCCCCTCTTGGTGATTTTATGAACACTAGAATTTTGACATTTGACAGTAGTGGAAAGCTTTTTCAGATGATCTTTCTCTTTTGGTTTTATTTCTTTCATTTGAGGATGTCTCACTTTCCATATTGTCATCTGTCATTCCAATTAACTAAAATTAAGTGTTATATTAAAATAACATTTTGATGCTTGTGGATGGCTACTGCCAGGACTTCTGAGTTACAAAATTTGTGCATAGTGTTTATTTTCATTTAATGGTTTTGTGATTTAAGCATAATACATAGGACCTGTTTTCTTTTACTTTCTGATTAGAGAGCAACTGTTTTCAAAATGTGACTTAAGCATCTGTCCTGATAATCTTTTTGAATGGCTGGCATGAATTATCTTGATAGTCATTACTTTCAACTGTTATGTCAAGCGTATAATTGATAATCACTTTTATGCATGTCGAACCTATGTTATATATGTTGCTGGATTCTTTTTTTTTTTTTTTTTTTTTTTTTTTTTTTTTTTTTTTTTGGTTCCTTTTATGAGAACAACTTATGTATATTTTCGGAGTTGTCTGTAAGAGGGAAATGCTGAGAAAATTGTTATTCTTCTCTACATTTTCTTTAAACTGTTGTCAATAATCTCTCAGGAAAAGGAATCACTTCAGATGTGTGTCCACAAATACTAGCTAGATGGCAGTTAGCTCAGAGCTGATTGATTTCATCTTTCCTCTATGACTTCCTTTGTCCTCACTCAATTTCGTCTTACTAATACTAGCTACGTAACTGGAATCATACCTATGCAGGTAAGACACCGTTTGAGGAAAGATCATGGCATTGAAGGTGGTATCCCTGTGGTGTTTTCTTTAGAAAAGCCCAAAGCTAAGCTGCTTCCCTTTAAGGCTCCTAGCGGAGAAGAGGAAAACCCTTCAGATTACCAGGTGAGTACATTGGTTTTATTAGTTTAATCACCCTTCAGATATGAAATATGTCTCTGTTTAATTATAGTAAACATAAGCCTTTTTTTCTTTATTGTCAAACTATTGCTCTATCACGATGTTTAGTGGTGCTGGGTACATGATTTGACTTCTCACTCCTCTTGCCAGATAGTACCAGGTTTTAGGGTTCGTATCATACCTGTGCTTGGCACCATCCCTGCAATATTTGGGCAATTCATGGCCTCCTATGTTGTGACAGAGTTAGCAGGAGTGCATGTTCAAACAGAACCTGTAGTCAATTTTGACATGGATCACTACCATACTCTTCATCAACGCCTTATCGAGCATGAGGAGTCATTGCATGGAACATCCACCGAAGTACTGGTATGAAGTTTTCTCATTTGATTTTGGTTTCATTACGAATTACTCAGTAAATGTATCTTGACCTTCAAAAAAATTAGGATCAGTTGCATTATTCCATCTCTATTCATTGGATTGCACATTACTCCATAATTTTAATTATCAGGCAGCTATATTTTGACAAAAGAAAAGTTATCCAGGATCAATTTCACTTTTTCAATGATCCAAAAGTCATTATAGGAGACACAACCTACTTACTTCAGCATATTTAGAAGGTCTTTTAAGTAATTTTTCTGTCAAAAACTTACTGCATACTTCTCATAACTGAGAATTAAGAAGTACTAAAATATCTATCGTACTGGTGTTAGATATTTTTGTGATACTAATATCAGCACCTTACCATTGAATGCTTCATCAGTGTTACTTTATTGTATTTGTAACGAGAAAACTAAAAAAAATAACTTTATTCTTCAATCTTAAGAGGTCTTCTTCTGATTTGGCCAAAAGAAGCTTCAAGGTGGCGTCTGTGTATGAATTGCAGATTGAATTTTGTGTCCATTTTTTTGTAGTGTTGACATATATATAGTTGTTTGTTTGACAACTAAAAAATAATGAGAGATTTCTTCTTTGTTTATCATTTTTGTTTTTCTTTTTCACAGGTAGATGTTGAAGAAGTGATGTATATTGTTAAAGAGTTATGGCATGGAAGAAGTGCTAGAGAAAAGCATGTGAAAGATGTTGGGCGAGGAATGTGGCGATCGGTTAATGAATTAATGCTTGTTAGGTATGGTGTGGCTTGTGATTTTATTTTCAGATTACCTATTTTTCACTTTCAAACAGCTTTATATGGTTAAATTTTTTCTTTGAGCTGTAAACGTGTGCCTTCCGATGTGTCTATATATATAGCTTTTTATGGTTTTCCTAATATAGCTTTTTGTATTGAAGTGCTCTCGCTCTTCCATTTCTTTTCTCCATTAAAATTGTACGTTTCAAAATGTTACTTTTCTCATAATATTAACTAGTTATGCTTAAATGAGTAATAAAAGTTTAGAAACTATGGTTTGTGTATTGCAGTTGGAATTTACATTTTTGTGTAACATGTTGCAGTCGTTTGTAATTTGACCACTTTCATGTCCTATGTTTTTTTCAGGTGGGACATCACAAAACCGGCATCTGTTTCAAATTTGATTCTTTTGAAATTCAAAGAGGTAATTTATTAGTTCCATCATATTCGGCAAAAGCTTCAATGCTTTATTGTGTTTTAAGAATAATCCGATTCATGGTATGGAACTGTCCCTGTATCTCTATACAGTGTATATCCTATGACAGGCTCTAATGATTCATAAAATAGCAAAAGGTGTTAGGAACACACTCTTTTGAACACATTTTCTCTGAATTTTTTGAAAACTACAAAATCAATAGAGAGATATGACATGGGGCCCTCAAAATTGTGATTTTTAATAAATTTCAACCGATCAAAGAGTGTGTTCAAAGTAAATGTTTTGAAGAATGTATCTTATTATTTCTCAAAAAGGAAACATATATATGACATATGACAGTTCACATTTACAATTATATGTTTCCAATTCTTACTCATGTTAACTTCTTCTTTAGATTTTTTCCTAATAGCAATCAAATTCAGTAATTTGGGGCTTAATATTGTTATAAAATTGCAATTAGTGCAACTTATTAGAGGTTATTACACAAAAAGGTTAGTTTAACTGTGATATCTCTCGTCTCATTCACTAGCATAACAGTGAATGTAATTCTTTGTAGATATGTTTTAACTCTTTCGTGTAATCAGCAGCCACAAACAGCCACAAACTATTTAAGTTATAAGCTAACGTAGTTCTTGTTTCTCAGGTGGATGAACATGAATCACAAACATTGGATGACATAAAGGAAAATGAACCAGAATTTTACAATAGAGTGACTGCTGTGTTAAAACGAGCTGAACTTGACTTTGGATTGTGACTCTATCTGGCTATACTCTTTTTGAATGATTGAAGTTTATATTCCTCTCGGTAACTTCAAAAATTTGGAACTTTGAGTCTTTATACCTTTTGAATCTCATTATATTTTCTTGTTCTTGTTCAATTACCTCTAACAAATTACTCTTGTAAAATTTTCATGGTTTATTTTGTTCCTGTGGAAGATGGTGCGAATTGAATAAGCTGAAAGGTACTATTTTTCACATAAATATAACTAGAATTGAATATGTTGTATAAGAAAATAGAAATTTAAAACATAAATAACATGTAAAATTTCCTGAGGATCTAAGGTAATGCTTGCATTCTACCTATAACTTATATAAGTTGATTGGTAAGGAGAAAGTTGTTGGAGTGACATAAACATGTTACAAGGTCATTTCATTTACAACATTTTGAATATTTAATCTCATATACACACACGTGAATTAATACTCTCAAGAATAGGGAAACAAATAACCTTTTATGAATGAATTATTTCATGGCCACTTACAATTTTTCAATAGATGATTCTCATACATGGTCTTGGGCTTTTGGATGTTTTACTTGATGGACTCAACTTACATAGTTGTACTCTTGTAATATTACATTAGTTAAGGTGGTTGAGTTGTATAATTCTTTTTTATCATCATCATCTACTAAACTTAACTTATGTTGGGGGAATACAAAGATTGTATATCTTGTTTAGTCTCCTTCAAAGATTATGTTACCTATTTTTCATCCACCATCTCATCTTATCTTAGTTTCTATCTTAGTTGGAAGAAACGTTAAAGAATCCTCTTGTTAACAATAGACTTGGTAGACAATGACTTAGAAGTGATAAAAGAAGAATAAAAAAATATCCAGAGAATAAACTTGAAGAAAACTAAAAGATGTTGATCAAAATGTCAAATAATGAGATGAGGATGAGAAAAGGTTATTGAGAGAATTTAAGAATGGAATGTCATAAAGATTCTTTACATAAGTATTGTTGAAATACTCTATTGCATTATTTTTAGTTATGATGTGTAAGAATATGTGTAAATAACTCTTCAGAGTTTAGATATTTTATTTCTTTTGAATATGTTTTAGGTAGATCTAAATTCATAAATTGTGTATATAATCATCATTTTCTTTTGAATTACTTTTATATTTAACTAATAAATTGTAGATTGATATTCAAAAGTATACATTTTTTTTTTTTAATTTATGTTTAGAACGATGAATATGAACTTCAATCTGAGTATTAACCTAAATGTAATGTCATAAGGAAAATTATTAACGTAGAAGTATTTAGAGAATAAAAAAGGCAATTCAAAATATTTTTATTTAAATATTATATAAATAGTAGTTATTAGTTTATTTTTAGGTATTGCAACGTGAACAAAAGCAAACCCCGATAATAATAAGATGAGAACTCTTTTTTTATAAAAGAAAGAAAATTAGTGAACAACAACCATGAAAAAAAAATAATAAATTAAAAATTGTGATTAGAATAAATGAGACAATAATAATGAAAGAACATCATAATAAAATATATTATTTAATAATGAAAAGATTCTAAAAGAAGAACATACAAAGATCATTAATGAATTAAACTTATTATATTTTAGTTTATTGTATCTAAGTGTTTTGAAATTTAAAATTCTGTCACAATTTTGTTTTTAAAAAACATTCTATTAAATTAAGATTAAATTAAGGAAGGAAAGAATATTTAAATTGATCTTAATCTCAATTTCTAAACAACGTGGGATGTATTGAGAAAATATATTGATTTACAAAATTTAGTCTGAAGTTTTAAAATTATATGAAGAGTGTCAAATTCACTCTAAATAAGTTATTTAATATCTTATTTATAATATATATATTCCCTATATTAAAAAAATATAATGTGATGATACATCTATGTCACAACTGGGGTCACGACGGGGACGGCGAACAAAAAAAATAATTTTCGTTTTCAAAACAGAGGAGTCGCCACCATAGTTTATTAGGAAAAATTATGGAAAACCAAAAACAAGATAAGGCAAGTTTGCAAACCGGATTTAGAGTTCGGGAGTCGGTTACG
>Ga0209700_102852_pt1 | contig 34299 bp, 16 predicted proteins | sample SiratroredBW_FD_187528 | JGI IMG/M metagenome (GOLD analysis project Ga0209700, IMG submission 187528) | Root nodule microbial communities of legume samples collected from California, USA - Siratro red BW (SPAdes) (version 2) | ecosystem: Host-associated > Plants > Roots > Nodule | place: USA...
AAGCAATTATATTTTTTTTCCTTTAAAATCCTAAACGGATATATTAACAAAAAATGTTTAAATAAGTTTTAGGTTATATATATATATATAATTAATTTTTTTTCTAAGTATCCAATAATATTTTCTTTTCAAATTGGTTACTTTATTTTGTGTCTAAATTTCTATATATAACAATTATACTATTTACACGTTCTTTAAGTTATCTCAACGTGTCATAAGTCAGATAATTACTAATGTTATATTATTTTTATTAATTGTATTAACATAATATATGATGAAAAACATATTAATTGTCATAATAAAAAAAATAATGAGGGAAAAAGCTTAAAAATATTTTAAAAGCGTAAACCAAAGTAAATATCTCATTTATAGAGATTTAAGCAAACATATTTAATTTATTAGAAATATTAAAAAAAAAGATAAATTAAAGAAGATATGCTTTGATGATGTAAAATAATGTAATTTTAAATTGTTATCCCGTACAAACTAAAGCTTATTAAATTATAATGATAATTTTATTCTAAAAGTGCCACTAAAGCTTATTTTAATTGGTTCTATGTGTAATATCATTACCCACAAGTCACAATGTATATATATCCATCAAACTCAAAGAACATGAATTACCTATCTTAAAAGCATGAAAAAAAGTGATATTTTAATAAATGTAACTATAAGAAGATTTAAAATTATTTTTATCAGAGTTATACAAAGTCCTCTAATGAATTATAAACACAATGATAGCAGACCAACTTTTGACATATTTTTTCTTCTCAATATGGAAAAGAAACAGTAATGAGGTTTCTAACTTATTTCAGAAAAATAATTTTTCTTTATGATCACTTGTGAGGAGCATTGTTGTGAACCTTGAACTTCCATGTCCGTTGAAGCATTACATTGTAATGCTATTCATGCAAGAAATGAAATATGGATGTATACGTACCCTTAAGTAAACTTTCAATAATATTATAATTGGCAAGTCAACCAAGCCAAGCTCGTGCAGCCAAGTTTTTGTTATCTAAACCCAAAAAAATGCATTTCTAAGGCAAACTCGTAAATTGTGTGCATAACCTTCTCCCCACCTATTAAACCACCTCATTCCATTCCATTCTCTTTGTGCAATTGTTGCATTTACAAGCATGGCCACCTCAACTACACCCCTCTTGCTTTCATGCTTCATGCTACACCTTGCTTCAACCTTTGTTATTGCTCATTCAACAAAGAACAACTACTACAACAACACTCTCCAACCTCTCTCAAAGTATATCCTTAAGAAACCATTGCTCAATGTGATAGACTCTTGCTGGAGGGCCAAACCAAATTGGAACTCAAATCGCCAAGCCTTGGCTGATTGTGCTATTGGCTTTGGCAAAGAGGCCACAGGAGGCAAATATGGTGCATTATACCAAGTTTCAGATCCCTCTGATGACCCAGTAAACCCAAAACCAGGCACACTCCGTTATGGTGCAATCCAAAATGACCCTCTATGGATAATTTTTGACAAAGACATGGTCATTACACTAAAAAATGAGCTTCTTCTGAGTAGCTACAAGACCATTGATGGAAGAGGAGCAAAAGTGGAGATTGCTGATGGGCCTTGCATCACATTACAAAGTGTTAGCCATATTATTATACATGGCATTAGCATCCATGATTGCAAACCAGCCGAGGCTGGCCTTGTTAGGAGCACTCCTGACCATGTTGGCCATCGTCTAGGCTCAGATGGAGATGCCATTAGCTTATTTTCTTCCTCACATATTTGGATTGATCATTGTTTTTTGGCTCGTTCCACCGATGGCCTAATCGATGTTATTCGTGCCTCAACTGCCATTACCATCTCTAACAATTACTTTACTCAGCATGACAAAGTAAGTTGAACAAAGACAGCTACTTCTTCCTTTTTTTTGTCTCGTACCTTGTACCATATCCTGATATACCAGATTCTTGTTCATGTGCATGCAATATAATTACTAAATACCATGCATTTTAGGGATAAAGTGCAACTATACAAGAATCCTGCTGTATATACTGGGTCGTTACAAGCTTATGTAATATTTAGCAATACACTTTTTATCATAGACTAAACTTATTGCAAATTATAAATTTTAGTAAGATTCATTTCTTATATAGTACTTTCATGATTTTGTAGCTTTTAGCAAACTTTAATCGAACTACTAGTAAAAAAGAGTGTGTTAATCACTCCTCTTTCATCGTTTAATATGCATGTACAATTATTACCATTTCATAGACCACCAATACTTTTTTGTTCTAATCAGCAATTATGAGCGCATGCTTTAACATCTAAATGCATCTTTGGATCATTTTAAATGAGTAAAATCCACAATAATCACTTAGCTACCTCTCTCTCTTCTCCTTAGAATTTGAGCATATGTTTTGAGAGGACATAATATCTGATTGAGAAAACGTGCCTGCAGGTTATGCTGCTGGGACATAGTGACCAATTCACACAGGACAAAATAATGAAAGTGACTATAGCCTTCAACCAGTTTGCTAGTGGCCTAACTGAAAGGATGCCAAGGTAAGAGTGATTTTTTTTATGGATTCAATTTGCATACTCTATGAAAATAAATGCTGTATTCGCGTGGATGAAAATGCAGGGTAAGATTTGGTTATGCTCATGTGGTGAACAACAAATATGATGATTGGAAAATGTATGCTATAGGAGGTAGTGCTAGCCCAACCATTTTAAGTGAAGGGAATTTTTATGTAGCACCAAATGACCCAAATGCAAAACAGGTAGAAATACAATGTCACGAAATCCCTCCTCTTTTCTTTTTTTCTTCTCAAACCCAGTACATAATTCTTCAAAACTTTTGAGTGTTGTTCTTGAATGACAGGTTACCAAGAGGGAAGTGAAGGAAAACTGGAAAAGTTGGAAATGGAGATCTTACAAGGACTTGTTTTTAAATGGTGCTTATTTTGTACCTTCTGGATTTGGAAGTTGTGCTCCAAATTACTCACCAACTCAATCTTTTGCTGCTGCTCCAGCATACACGGTGCCTGCAATAACTCTAAATGCAGGCCCCACAGACTGTATTGTTGGGAGAGCATGTTAGTATGGTTTAGAATTGTGTCACATAAAGAAACTATGACGTAGAATCTCTATTAAATTTCTGTCTCTCTACCTCTGAGGAAATTTTTCTATAATCTCAATCAGTATTTATTGGATACATACTCAAAAGTTTCACTTCACAAGAAAATATCAATACCACTCTATTCGTCATATGAATGCAAGTTATGTGATGGAAATTAACAGTGATCCAAAAAAAATATTGTTTGCTTTAAATGAACTTGAGATAAAATACAACCCAACATCACATAAAGATGCCAACTGGGAAGCAAAAAAGGCCTATTGTATAAATAAATAAGCTGAATAGCTAAGGGGAAAAAGTAACAAAACAAAGAGGTACTCCGTGATTATGCAGTTAACGTTATTGGTTCTCTTTAGAAAAGTCTATTCTCGTTGCATTGAACTCCACATGTTACTGGTGCTTTAGCTCTCACTTTCTTCAAGTACCAAATACCAGCTCCAATTCCAAATGCCCCTGCAGCCGAAACAGCTGTAGCAGTCCCTGCATATCCACAAACATGACCCAAATTTTCCATTTCAAAAACTTTATCATTCAGAATATTACTCCATGAACTGTATTTATTTTAATCACCTGCAATCACATTAACCCTTCTACTGTGACGTGCAGCATCATAATCTGCCAAGTCAAACAATAACCAGTCAATTCTACTTCTCAACAAATTTCAAAATGCAAACCTTCTTAATGGTGACTTAAGTAAACATGCTATGTAGTACGAAAGATTGTCATCGTATGATAAACTTAATGATTTTTATTAGACGTACCTTTACAATGAGTAGTGAAATTTCCTTCTTTGCACAGGCACATGAAACTCTGTGTCTCAGTGTCAAATCCGCAAGTTCCACCTCCTTTGGAAGGATCCTGGCACTGAAGGCAGCGTGTAGTTACAGGGATATCAAAATCAATTCTGATTCCATATTCAGGAACTTGATCATAAGGCTGAGGAGCTCCAACATTTCTCCAATAAACACTTGCATAACTAGTACAATACTTGAGCATCAACCTCAACGACTCAGTTGCTCTTGGAGAGTAAGAGCAGCAAGAACTGCCACTCATAGCGAAAGAGCACCCCGGCATGTGCCTGCAAAGGTAGCTACCACTGTCACAGGAAGAATCACAGCGTTCCGGAAAACGCTCACAGAAGATTGGCTTTGGCTTAACGATCACGTGATCCTCACTGCAGTTGAAAAAGAGGTACTCATTCTGAGAGGAAAGCTTGAAGCGTGTGCTGGTGTCCAAACTGAAAGGCCTTGTGGGGCGATAATTCTCAGCATCCTCACAGTTCCACATGAATGGATCAGTGACCAGAATGTGCGGATCAGCATAGCTAACATTGTGAACGGGGTATCTGCCAGAAGGGGTTCTGACTTCGAGCTTTCTGGAGTCAGAACACGCCAGAATGTATCTGTAGTAGGGGCTTCCACAGCCATCGTCAATGCCAAAAGGGTATTCAATCGGAATGTCACCACAAGAAGTTCTGCATGTGGTGGACTGAGACCTTGTGAGAGTGAAAAATGAGTGAATGAGTAGTAGTAATAAGATCGGTTTTTGGTTGATGGTAAGATGCAAACCCATCACAGACTTTGCAGCACCAACAACAACTTGATGGTTTCTGAACCAAAAGTGCTCAGGTCAACAATTTTACATCGAATGCAGAATAATATCTGCAACTGTTGCTTTACACAGCTTCCTCCTTTTGCTTTTTTTCACTTTTGGTATCTTTAATCTTAATTCCTGCCTTATTATCTGTATGTCTTTTTTGCTCTTTCTGCATTCTGAAGAGATCAGAGAACTACTTATGTATTTTGGTATTATAATCGGTTTTTCAATATATATATATATATATATATATATATATATATATATATATATATATATATATATAGATATATAGATATATAGATAGATAAAGTCATCTACAATATATGGCCTGTTTGTAGAGCTTCATCAAACTTCTTTAAATTCAATTGAGACATAAACTTTAAACTTTATTGTTTTTCCTTCGCAACATGGCTACAATTCGAACTAATGACAAAACATATATTCAAAAACAAATAAATCTGTGCTTTTTACTTTTTAATTTAGTTTTTCTTTTCTGATTATTTTATACATTCAGCTTCACTGATCCATAAACCTTTTAATTAGTAAATATCTTAGAAGAAAAAAAAATAATTAAAATAAAATATTTTTCATCATTAATTAAAATTAATTCGTTAACCTCAACTTTTTAATTATGATCATTATCAAAGTAATTTAATTATAATCATAAACAGTTATTTCCTTTGTTAATAATGTATCAGAATGTATTATGCATTTAATTTTTCAGAAATAACATTTTATGTGTCAGTTTGGCAAGGAATCAGAGCAAACAATTTATACCTTGCATCCTATATCACTGTACTTTTTTTTCTTTACTGATATAAAAATTCTTGAATTCTCTAGTTCAGTTTGTCACAAAAATGACAGAGATTTTGAACTAAGTTTCAACATCATCCTATATTAGCGCTACACATGCTAGTGCATCGATTGACATAAAACTCAATAAAAGCAATTATCAAATACAAACCATGATATATTAATGACAATTTACTACTACTCTCCAACACCACCTTACCTTTCAACATTATTAGGGACGATTGTTAAGAGATGACTTATTAACTCCATGATTTTTTTTATTAGAAATTTTATTAAATTCATGACTGAAGATGTGAAAACAAAATTAAATTTCAACAGTTTTAATTTAATTCAATTTTCCTGCACTTTTTAAATTATACTTTATGATCAGTTGAAATAACCCGGAGTTTATTTGTAGTATTCCATTTGTTCATCCAAAAAACGTGGCACAATTTTATTTATAAGAATATATCTTGGGTTGAAACTCATATTCAGTTTAACATTTTACTAAAAATGTAGTGTGCTTTTAGTAAAATATTTGATAATATTAAACTACCACTGACTTTTTTCTTTAATAAGTTTACTTTTATAATATTTAATGATTTATTTAAATTTTATGCATTGTGTGTAAATATTGATGTACTAAGTCATACTTTTTTTAAATAATAATAATAATTACTATAAGAGTAAATAAGTTTATTATATATACATATATAATAATTTGTTATATATAGGATGATAATGTAAAACATTTTTATACGGTCAATATGTTCTGATAAAAATATCTGGTAATTATATACTGTTTAAGTTTTATTTATTGAAAATAAATTAATTTAACCATTCAATACTTAAATTGGTTTATAGTTTATAGTAGTTCAATAAAGGTTGAATTGATATTAATACAACTATTATAACAATTAAACAATAAAGAAAATAGCTTTAAAACATATAATATTAATTTCGTAAATGTGTTTTTTTTTTTCGTAAATGTGTTTTTTTTTTAAATTTATTTTCAAGCGAATATTTTGTTTGTAGCAAAAGACTAAAGCCGGGTATTTTAATAATGGTCGAACATCTCATATCAATAAGGTCCGAATAGAATACATAAGTGGATCTAATCATTACCTTATAAACTTTTGTGAAGTTAAATTATATATAAATTCATATACTAGAATGATTAAAATTTAGAATAATTGATATATAGAGTAATTGAAAATTCAAAGTAAACATTAAGAATATAACCGAATAAATATCTTAGAAGTACAATACCTATATTTAAAGCTATTTAATAGCTTTCACCAATTGCTACAACCAACTTATTCAATGTCACGACTATCATTATATGATAAAAAAAGGGTCTGCTGGTTTTAAATGAATAGGCTAAAATGGAAGAAATTAAGAGACTTTTCTCTCTGGTAAGTTACAAAATGAGAAGTATTACTCTTATTTTAATTTTCTTGAGTTGGAAAGGTGTTTTTGTTTGAGTAAATTTAAGCAAAAAGTATAAAAGCATAGAAGGAAGGGAAGGAAAGCATAGGAGAGAAATGAAGAGAGGTAGGTGTGGTGTGACGTGCTGAAGAGGCCAGGTATCACTCCGTTACACATCCAAACCGCCACGTATCTTCATGCATAAATAAATAATTAAATAAATAAAAATGTTTTCTTTTTTTAGTAATTGATAAATCAATTTTAAAATAAAAATATTATTGTTATATCAAAAATTTATTAAGTTTGTATCGTGTATGAAATAACTGCTTCTTTTTTCTTCATTGGTTGCAGTTACCAACCCTTTAGATCTACGGTCAAGATCATGTGGAAATGGAGGGTTGAGATTGAAAGATTGCACCGCCTTGTTTGTTCTTGCGTTCTTATTAGGCGAAAAGAAAGGAATAAGAAAGGGGTAGTGTGAGAGAGAGACACTGTCTACTGAACTGCTTTAACCCTTATTTATTTCTATTTCCCTCAATTGCCTTCTCTTCTCTTCTCCACATATTCGCTAATCCTATTTCTCCATTCTCATTCTTCTTCTTTGTTTCGTTCATTTAACTCTTTGATCTCATTTTACAATCACCTCGCATTTCTCCTCATTTTAAACACGCCAGTGTGAGTGCCTCTTTCATCGGTTTTCGTTTCACCTAATTATTTATTGTTTAATTTTGTTTTCATGCGCACAGATTGTCTATGCAAATTGTACTTTTATTATTATAATAATCGCTTCTCATATTCTGTTTATACCAGGTGAATTCAAAATCATTTTCTTTTGCTTCTCTTCTTTTGGTGGATAAAAAAAAAAACTATTATCTAGGTTTCATTGGAAAAATGCACGCTTGTTGGATCTTAGTCTATTTATTTATTTTTTTTAATTTTTTGTATTTATCCGTCTATCACGTTTTTTAGTTATTTTTTTTATAATTCCGTTTCATTGTTTCGATTGGTCGAGAGTTTGACACAATATTTTGAAATGCATCTTTTTTTTTATTTTATTTATCCTTTCTAATTTTTTGTTGTCAATAATATTATATTAAGCATCCTCACTTGTTAACCAATATACCCAATTTTAAGTATTTTTCGTGGTAAGAATTCTTATTGAAGTTAATAATTTGGTTTAATAGGAGAATATGGGGAAAAGCATGAATGTGATCTTGTGGTGCTTGTTTGTGACGATCCTGTTGCTTTCTGCTGTGTCTTGTGCACCCAATGATGGACTGCGTAGGATTGGGCTCAAAAAGATTAAATTGGACCCTAACAACAGGCTTGCTGCTCGAATTGGGTCCAAGGATGATTCTGTCCGTGCTTCTATTAGAAAGTTTCATCTCCAAAACAACTTGGGTGGCATTGAGGACACCGATATTGTTGCATTAAAGAATTACTTGGATGCACAGTATTTTGGTGAAATAGCCATTGGATCACCTCCTCAGAAGTTCACTGTCATTTTCGACACAGGAAGCTCTAATTTGTGGGTGCCATCATCCAGATGCACCTTTTCGGTAATTTTTTTTGCGTTATACACTAATGTTTAATTTGTCACTTATGAATATGTAACAGATTTAAGTGCTCTTATTCATGGTATTTATTCATGTCATTTTGCATTTTGGTGCAGGTTGCATGCTACTTCCATGCTAAGTATAGGTCTACCAAATCAAGTTCTTACAAGAAAAATGGTTTGTCTTCCTCGTCATTTCTAATAACGCTTTAAAGTTAACGTTGTTATTTTAGTCCGTGGTTGAGCTAAAACTGTTTGTGGAAGTTCCCTCGTTTTATAAATTAAAAAACCGAAGAGTTGAAATTTGAGTTGCTGGCTAATACTGATGAAATTTGAAATTTTGTCATCCAACGTATGGTTTGTGCATTAATGGTAATAGAACGGTTAGATGTCCGTAGGTTCTGATATTGTAATTTGGCTTGTGGGATATATCTATATGTTACCTGTGTGTGACTCATGGTTGATGATATGCTCCTCTGTTTTGGCTTCTAATGCACCAAGACTTCCTTTCCGTATCCAATTCTTTACCGATACTTAATAAGCGTATCATATCTTATTATTTTCAAAATATGCGTATCCCCCATACATCCGGTATCCAATATACGTATTGTACCGTGCATCAGACGTTTTGGCCCACTTGTTGTTTTGCTCATGTAGAAAGGATGCTGCAATGATGTCTTTCTCTACAACTTAATATTTTTCTCTCTGTTGTTTAGGCACTGCTGCTGCTATTCAATATGGCACCGGAGCAATTTCTGGTTTCTTTAGCTATGACAGTGTTAGAGTTGGTGACCTAGTTGTGAAGAACCAGGTAAGGATGTGTTTCTGATCATCAATGTTTGTTTCAATAGAGGAGGGTGCAAGACGGCTTCTCATAAATAATATGTTGATTAGTAATCAATAGAATGCCTTTTGATTCGCATCAGGAATTTATCGAAGCAACTAGGGAGCCGGGTATTGTATTTTTGGCAGCCAAGTTCGATGGTATACTGGGACTTGGATTTCAAGAGATATCTGTTGGAAATGCTGTTCCAGTGTGGTATTTGTTATAAATTCAATTTTATTCATTATTTTGTTAGAAGTTTATTGAATCAGGCTCTTGCAAAGGCAAGTTAAGGCTGCTTACGGCAGACCTAGAGGGTCCAACTCTTTCTATAGTGAGAGCCTTATAGTAGGCTGCCGTTTTTATTTTTCTTCAAAGTTTATTGAATCCCCATGTGTTTATCTTATTACCTGTCAGGTACAACATGGTTGAACAAGGTCTTATTAAGGAACCAGTATTTTCATTTTGGTTCAACCGCAAAACAGAGGAAGAGGAAGGGGGTGAGCTTGTTTTTGGGGGTGTTGACCCTGCTCACTATAAGGGAAAGCACACTTATGTGCCTGTGACCAGAAAAGGATATTGGCAGGTTATTATTTTCTTTGTACTTAATGCTTTTTTACCTTTAACTTTGTTAATTTTCCTTTTTGTTTTCAGTTTGACATGGGAGATGTACTTATTGATGGTAAACCCACTGGTACGTGTAGATAATGTGTCGGCAAAAATGCCGTTTTCTTCTTCCTATGATGTATACTTGGCATCGGTCACAGTTTTCAATCTAATTTGACTAACCTGATGTAATTGTCATTCAGGATATTGTGCTGATGGCTGTAAAGCCATTGCAGACTCAGGGACTTCCTTATTGGCCGGTCCAACGGTATGTATAAATGCTAGCTATAGATTGATTAATATTTGTATAGTTCCAATTTAAAATTCTTATACTATATGCGGCACTCATCCCGTAAGACATTTCTCTGTCAGTTCATGATCTATTTCAACAATCATGGGGATTTTTGATTATTCTCATTGCACTGTTTATATTGCCATAGCAAAAGTCTAACAAATGCTTCGTACTAGCTTTCTTCTGTGAACACTTCTTTGCTTTTGTTCTTGTAGACTGTAATAACTATGATAAACCATGCAATTGGAGCAGCTGGAGTTATGAGCCAAGAGTGTAAGACAGTTGTTGCAGAGTATGGACAGACAATCTTGAATTTGCTTTTGGCTGAAGTGAGTACTATTTGTAATTTGTTGTTGCCATATTTTTTTTTTATTAGCTTCTGCTCTTTGTCACAAATGGTGTGTTTGAAAGATATTATATTCTTTTAGAATAAGTTTTCTTATGTTTTTTGCTTCACATACTTCAGACACAGCCGAAGAAGATCTGTTCTCAAATTGGATTGTGCACCTTTGATGGGACTCGTGGTATTGAGTAAGTCCTGAAAATATTTTTACTCCTTAAATCTTTGGTAATTTATTTAAATACTTTAGTATTTTAAAGCGTGATTTCCCTTTTATTACTTGTTCATTACCACCCCTCAGTATGGGCATAGAGAGCGTTGTGGATGAGAATGCAAGAAAATCATCTGGTGGTCTTCATGATGCTGCTTGTTCTGCGTGTGAGATGGCGGTTGTTTGGATGCAGAACCAGCTGAGCCGAAATCAGACACAGGATCAGATACTAAACTACATCAATCAGGTGAGTCAGTTTTCTTAATTTTTCTATTCAAGCATCTTCTTGCACCTCTTGATTCGTTGGTTCATGATGATGTTGCAGCTTTGCGATAAAATACCTAGCCCAATGGGAGAATCTTCTGTTGACTGTGGGAATATCTCTTCATTACCTGTGGTGTCCTTTACTATTGGTGGAAGAACTTTTGACCTGCACCCGGAGGAGGTAACATTTCCTCAGGCTAAAACCTGATTGGTTGCTTTGATGCTTTTGGAATGACTGATGACTTAACCGGATTTTATTTAATGAAAACAAGATAAATTCAGAGCGGTAGGAGTTAAGAGTAATGGGAGAACAAGGCACCGTTTTATAGAAAAATAAAATCAAGAACAGAATTGAAGCTAAACCTAGTTACATCAGGTGAATTGCAATTGCAAAACTTCACGTGAAGAAACCATGGGCTACAAAAATCCATATCCTATTGATGGCGAGTTTTCCATAGAGTAATGTTAGACTAACACAATAATTCACTAGTCAATTGGTTTATCAGAATGTGATTGTGTGATTCTTCTTCTATTATCTAACACCAACATATGGGTAGTAAGTGGTTATTACAAAGAAATGAGTACACACCTAATTTAGTCCTCCGATGTACATTTGCCATCAATCTCTTCCTCCAAAGAATTGACATCTACTACGAGTAAACGCCTAATTTGATCCACCAATATACATGTGATATCAATCTGGTCCTCCAAAGAATTGACATCAACTTTAGTCTCCAACTATATATAAACCAAAATCAGTTAGGAGCTTATGGGAGCTCCATTAATTTTAAAAAGAATTAATATATAACCCTTTTATGATAAATTACGGTAGTTTAATCCCTATATTCGAATCTCCATTGATGTTATTCCCATGATCTTAATATGGAAGGAAGACATTATGTGGTGCCCACACATAAATTCATTAACTAAATCAAGCTTGCCGCAGTATTTCCTTTGTTTTTTTTTCAAATTGTTGATTGAATGACTGATAATGGATTTCACATCTACGACATGTACAACTAAAGAGCAAAACGAAAAAAGTTGTAGCCTTGGATTTGTTGATGTATGAAGTTGTTTCTAACCTCCGGTCGTGAAGGAGCCGATTTGGAAAAAGAAAAAAGGTTAACAGGAATAAAACATACGTAACGACGGGACATCAGTCTCTACTATACTCACAATTTATGTGGTATAGAAATGGGGAGTTGCTTAAATTTTTTCCACGAATATTCTCGTGTCCTCATTCAGTTTCTGTTTGGTTGATTCAGTACATACTCAAGGTGGGTGAAGGCCCTGTGGCTCAGTGCATTAGTGGCTTTACTGCTATAGATATTCCACCTCCTCGTGGCCCTCTCTGGTACGTAAAATTTCTTCAACTAGCGCCATGACATTTACCTTTTATTTTTTTTATTCTCTGTTGTCTTTTTGGATTGCGATTCATCTGATTTGATTGTCACTCAATGGCATCTACGTTAATGTAGGATCCTTGGGGACGTCTTCATGGGGCGTTATCACACAGTGTTTGATTATGGTAATCTTAGAGTGGGATTTGCTGATGCAGCTTAAAGTGATTATCAAAATATGGCGATCCTTGCTTATTTCTTGCAATCAAATGGACCTAAAGTTCTGGCTTGTACATGTTTATGTCAATGTTAAATACTTTGGATGATGTATCTGTGGCATAAGCCCATAGCAGGTTCCGTACTGTGACTATGCCTGTTTAGTTGAAAGAGTACAGTTCTGATGATGCCTAGTTAGTTCTCTCTAAAATAACAAATCAAGGCTCATCTAAAGTAAGATAAAATGGGAATGTTGTGTAGATAAAACAGAAAACTGACCAGTCAACTTTAAAAATTACATACGTAATTCAAGTATCCTTAAACAATGGAACTTCAGTTGATAGATTGAAAAAAATATAGAAAACTACAAAAGGTAATGATAATCTGTTGAGAAACAGTGTAAAACCTTTTAACAGCCTACATTAGATGATATAATACAAGATCAAAAATCAATATATATCTTCAAGTTGATTAGAGAAACTTGTCAATTAATTTGTTAAGGTTTTAACATTTTTATTTGAAATTTAAGTTTAATATTTTTCTTTTTTTCTTATAATTTTTGTTAATATCCTGTATTTATTGAGATTATTTCTATAATCAACTTGAGTTTCTTCTATGTATTTTTTCTAGTTTTACTATGTTTGGATCCATAGATGAACTATGGATGAAGAAATGAATGCAGAGAACTGTGTGACACTGTTGATGTTTGGATCTATGTTTTTGCCTGGAAAACGTGGGAAAGAAAGAGAAGGGAGAGGGAGAAAGGAGAAAGAGAGTTACCTTTGGGTTGTTTACTGATTTGCCTCTCTATAGGATATTCCTGTGGGTGTGAGAAATGAGGGATAAAAGCTTCGGAAAAATTGACGTGCAGAGAAGAAAGTTGTGGACGGAGAAACAATTTTGAAGGACTTGTAATTGATGCATAATCGATAATCCATTAAAGGCGAAGTGAGTTTCAAGTGTGAAACATATGGCAAAGCCTCCTCCTTCCAAGTCTTCATCACGAAAGCACGTTCACCAACCACGAAGTCCCGCACGTGCTTCTGCCCACGTAGGAGTGAATGCACCCGGCACAGCGTCAGCTCTGAAAATTATTTTTCAGAATCTAATACAAATTTTACGTTTTAAAAAATATTTTCTAGAACTTATTTTTAAAAACTATTTTCTAGAATTTTACAAATATTTTTCAAAAATAAATTTTAAAAATTATTTTCTAAAACGTAAAATTTACGTTTTAATTATTCAGAATATAAAATTTATGTTCTGAAATTTTTATAATCTATTTCCAAAAAACACCCTTTCATTATTTGAAATAAAATATCAAAGAATATTTTTATTATTTCCAGAATTGATGGTGTGTAGTAAGTTTTTTTGCCTAAAGAATGGATAAACTGTGTGTTGTGTTCGGAGTTCACAACGATGGAGAGGGCTCTCTCCTTGGCCCAAATCTAACTATCTTTAACTACAATGATCAAATTATATCTATTTGAGTTTGTAGAAATAAATCTAAAAACTACTTTTCATGTTTGAAGAAATAACTTCGTAGTTTATATTTGTACCATCTACGGTTTAGTTCTTACATTTATAAATCATTTATCATAAACTCACACACATAGAAGATTAAAAATAATTAAAAATATATATTTAAAGATAAAAATCAACAATTTTTTATGCAGGGCTATTTTTATGATCGTTTTCATGCATAAAATGGATAATAATTCGTTTTCACCTCCAAAGTATTCTTTATTTAAATATATTTTATATCCATAATTGATAAAATACCACTAATGACATATTGGTAATTTACACGATTTTAAATATTTGTAGTTCAATATAACACAATTAGGTATAATATATATATATATATATATATATATATATATATATATATATATTATTTTTTTTTTCATTCACATCAATACTCTATTATAAATTTTTCATTTATTTTTTAGAAGAATAATAATTCTTCTCAAAAGGGGAGAGGAGAAGAAAGTAGAGAAGAAAAAGGAAGAGAGGATGGAAGAATTAATAAGGGGGAGATGAACAAGAAGAAAAGAAGGTCCAAGAGTTCATAAGGTCAGAGTTCAGAGGGAGCTTTCAAAGTTTTAAAGTTTTTTTTTTTTTTTTTTTTTTTTAATGTAACAATTCTTTAGAGTGCACTTTTCTTACATATTTTTATTGCTTAGAAACATGTTAGCCTAATTGTGTGTCTAAATTCTTGTATATTGAATTCCTCTTTTATTATCATTAGCAAAAATCAAAACAATTTTTCCTTAGTCCAAAGGTGTAGGCTGAGAGCCTTTAAATATTTTTCCCTTGAATTTGAAGTTATGATTGAATATAATGCATGTAATTAATGATTGATTAAAAGTGATTTGGATCATACATATCTGTGAGTTATGTGAAAAATGAGATTAGAACAAGAAGTATTATAACCTTATGAACTGAAAAAGAAAAGAAAAATACAAAAACATTAAAGGCCGAGACATATAAGAAACAAAAGTGACAAAGAAAAAAAGCTTAATACAACTCATATTCACTCTTTGATATACATGACCTAGCTTCTAGTAATTCTAAAGATATAGGTATTGTGACAAAAACACCAGAAATGATGAAAGAGAATAAAAGCAAAATTTGTCACCGGCCATCAGTGAGGTAGTTGTGGCTGACGCTAGTTTCACCATCTTCACCCACCGTAGTACTAATGGCCATCATGTCACATCTCCGACTCTCGCGTTAACGTGATCGATACTGCATTCATCGTCCTCAATCACTGTCTCCATCTTCGACTTCCTTTGCTAATTCTTTGATTTCAATGTGAAAAAAGATTAAATAATTTTATTCAAGCATGCTGATTATGTTATTTTTGGTCCCTTCTTTTTTGCCTTGTTTATGTGATTTCACACGTGTTTTTTAGGGGGAAATAAAAGCACTCTCTTAATTACAAAATTGAATTGTGAGGTCATTACACTATAGGGAAAAAGTAAAAGGACCCTGTTAATTACAAACTTGAAAAGTGTTGTATGTGATTTACACGTGTTCAATTTGGTACCAAACAGAAAACAAATTTCTTATTTTCATCATTTGTTCGTATTTGCTTTGTTTTTAAATTCTAACAGTTTTATCTACGAGTCTATTTAAGCCATTAGGTATGACAAATTGGCTTAGAGACCATGTTAGTTTAGTAGGATTGAAAAGATAACAGTTATCCAAGAAGTCACAACATGAAAAAGTAGCTATGTAATTAATGTGCTACCTTCAACCACAATTAAAATAAGTCAGTATGTTTGCTGGAAAAAATTACATGTTTATGTTTTTAATCATACAAAAAAATGTAGGAGATTTTTTCCAGAGATACAAATAATATTTATTCTCTAATGATGCGTAGACACTTTTACTCATATGAAACGAAATAGAAGAAAAAGTACACTTTTTCTAATTGTATAAAAAAAACTATTCTTCTTCATACTTAATAAAATATACAGGAGATATTCTTTAATCATATCCAGAAAAAAAAAGAAAGTCATAGGTATTTACAATAGTGTTCTCTAATCATACAAATAAATATGGGAGAAAACTAGTAGTAATTTATTTTCTAATCATATGTTCTGTTATATAGGAAAAATTAGGTACTTATATGCCTGTTTCTAATAAATCTACTCATAACTTCGTAATAATTAGAGTTTTAAGTTAATAACAAGTACTTAAAATAGGAGTTTAGACTTATATGGATTATTTGGTTTCACCTTTAAACATTTAGCAATAGTAAACTTAACTTCACCTTACTGTTTTCTGAAAATTTGTATTTCTTTGCATTGTGACTCTAAACCTTATAAAATCTTTTCAACTTATACAAGTTTCACAAGATGGAGATAATATCTTTTCAACTTATATATTACACAACATGGAGATGTAGGCATATTTTGTTACTTGTTTTTCACCGCAAGTGGTATATAAAATTGTAGAAACAACTTAATTAATTATGGATGGAAGACCCCACCTTCCTTACTTCCAATCAGTTTATCGCATTGTGGTGTGACCTCTAACTTCCTTTAATTGGTCATTTTGGACTAGAGGTATCTTTGCTTAGTTTGTGAAAATAGATTCTGGTAGGGAAGGATGAAGGAAGCTGATTTGGATGCTTTCCTTGAGTTTAGAATAAACCTGAAATTCTTATCCAATATACCTAATTTGGTTATCTTCTCAGAATACTTGTAAATTTTTTTCGGAAATGTTTCTTTATTTCTGCACGACTTCTCATAAATGGTGCACAAGATATAAAGGTTTGGATGTTATTTTTTTTTCCTATGGCCGGTGAAGTCAAGAGGTTTTTGATTATAGGTGGAGCAAAACTGTAGGAGCATTTCTGCTCTGTAGGCACCATAACTAGCCCAAAACATGATTTATCAAAACTGCGTTACTTCCTTACGTGAAGTCGGACCAAAATATTATATAGTGAATTTCTTATTGTTAGGTATTAAAGTGGGAGTCTAGGTCTTACATTGAGTAAGAATGAGAAAGTTAAGCAACATATAAGAAAGAAGATTCACAAACCCAACACTTAAGGTTTTAGGTTGAAGGTAGTATCATTTCTTTATATGTTGGCTCAGTTCACATTCTTGTGAGATCTCGTCGGTGTTTCCGTTCTCACTTTCAATATTCTAGCACATATCTTTATGCACTGTTGTAACTACTTAAAATAGTAACCTAATATTAAAGAGAAACAAATCAATATCAAAAAGTTTGAAATAAGTTAAAGAGAAACAAATCAATATCAAAAAGTTTGAAATATTAAATCTTAGTAGATAATCAATTTTGAAACAATTCTACTATAAGAAACCTAAAAAATAGAATTAACTGCTGGCATGACCTAAGAAAGATTAGCACTGTGTTCTGGTATGCATATCTGTGAGTCAAGCACTGTTAATCCCACATTGATTAATAAAAGAATGTCAACTGTTCCAGCAATATATATATATATATATATATATATATATATATATATATATATATATATATATATATATATATAATTAAACATTTTTTACTAACAATAAAAAAGATACAAATAACCTAAACTATGTAGCAAGGAAAACAAAAGTTCTAACAATTCCATATAATTCTTTCCTACCCACACCCTAAAACCATAAAGAATATACCTAATTTTAATATATAATTTTAGCCAATCTTTCAAAACAGTCCTAAACAATAAAAAAGTAGTAAGAAATCTTCTGACATCCACAAATATGATCGGAAAATGGTGATTCCTTTTTGTCAAATGTTGGAATTTTTGGGAGTCATTTCAAGCATAATCCATACTCGGGTCAGCAAGCTCTATTGGTGCAACTATGTAATAAAGTTGGTAATCTCCAAACATGCTAGCTGCCAAAGAAAAATGTGTTATTGTAATAACTCCTTGACTATTGTAGGCTTTCTTGATCCTGCTAGCAGTTTGCAATTAGTCACATTGTGAGCTCAAAGCTAATTATTCTTTGGCCTTCTACTAAAGAGTACCTTGGCATGCCTATATTTTTGGAGGGTTCCCTATAGAATGTCCCTACAATAGAGTTTGAAGGTTTGTAGTTATCTGGCAGTTATGACTTCTAAACTGAAATGCATATCATAATAGACAGTTCTGTTTTCCAATCTGAAATGCAAATCATGCTAAGGAGACAGTTCTGGTTTCTGGTTTCTAATCTGAAATGCAAATTATAATAAAAATAATAGCCATAATGTCTGATTTATTTTGATAATTTATCACTTTTTATATAAAAATAATACAAGAAAATATTTTGTTTTACTGTGAAAATTGTTGAAGACATATGCTTTCGCTTAGAAGTTTGTGAAGATGAGAAGAAGCTGAAGGAAGCAGATTTTGCCTTATATTATTTATATTTCTTGGTTTGAAGTTTATTTATAGGAGTATTTATTTGTTACAACTAGGGTGTGATAGTAGTGCTTATAACATAACTTTGACAACTTATTCTGATATTATATCTTCATGATTTATGGGATAATATATTTTCCCTTGCCCCCATGTGCTAAAAGCATAGAATAAATGAATTTCTAAAAAAATAAAATTAAAAATTTATGGTTTGATATGTTATGATCATTTTTTTATAATATACTGTTAATAATATATCATAAATTATTTTTCATATATATTACTATTATTATAAACAGATGAAAATTTATCAATGCTATTATAAATGATAATCTTTAATACAAATACCACATTTTTATATAAATTGTACCTATAAATATATCATTGATATTAATTTAATGATAAGTAACAAAATACCTAAACATCGAAATATTGTTGTGTATTTTTCTAATGTCAATCAAACATAAAAAGATTCAGAATATATTTTTAGTAAATTCTACATTGTTTTTCTTGTGTATAAATTTACATTGCATTAACTAACAAACAATATGCATAGCAAAATATCTCACTGTAACTCGACTAATTGTTCTGTCTAATGTGTTTCAATATCAATCAATGGGAAGTTAGTACATGTTAAAAAATTATTCTTCATCTATATATCTTCATGTTCTTTCTAAGACATCAAACGTTTCCAAGGCACATGCATTATCTGTAGTCTTTGGATTGTGACTATTTTATTTTCTCTTCTTTATTTACAGTCTATCCTCTTTCATAAAATTTAAAGCAAAATTAATGTTTTTAAACATCAACTATATATTTTTAAATTACTTAGATATTTAATCACAATTTATTTTTGAACAACAACTTGTTGTAACCTACATTTATGTATGAAAGCACTCACAAATATTTTGGTTAATAATAGGAATATAAAAGATCTATTATAGTTTGAAATGAGTTTTAATTTTAACCCTTTCTTCTAGTTGCAATTAAACTTTTGAAGCGACCTGTCGGGACACGAAAGGACTCATATTTATGTATGGAAGACAACTATTGGAAAGTAGCTAAAGATTTGTAAGTAAAGTAGCTAAAGATTTGTATATAATTTTTCATATAACATAGGCACATTTATTTATTTTACTAATACAATAGAGACAAAACTGTTCATAGTTTTAGTCAAAGCTCCACTAATTCTATTTATCCCTTGCAAGCAGGCCAGTTGCTACCCACTATCCATCTTCTTGTCCATTCAGTATAAACTACAAACGTGCGTGCACCAGATCGTGATTATTCAAAATTATATTTAATATCCCATGAGTAACTGTAACAGATCACTTTAGGCGTAGAGTTATGCCCAATACAATTGATGTATCTGGTCAGTATATGTTACCATGGGCTCTCAGTCTCAGAAACAACAATTTATGTCTTTTTCAATGTGTGCCTGGGATCGGGCAGAGACCATATTCCAGATTCAAGCGAATGAAAGCGAAGATACGTTAATAAAATTGAAGTTGGAACATTCCTCTCATGAGTAGAATGGAAAAAATGTTTAAAGATATTTTTTTTTCATTGGTCGAGGTTTGTTGTGGTAAATCAATAGTCTCAAATTATCTAAAAATTAAGATAAAAAGCAATTAAAATACACATTTCTTTTTTAATTCTTTAAAATACGTTTTAAAGATAAAATTATGACAAAATTTCAGATCTTAAAAGTAGATAACACCTGGGTTGTTGTGATCAACCCTAGCCATATATTATCTCAATTAACTTGAAGTGATTCCATTTAAAATAGTTTATGTAATATCTTTCATCTTAAACTTTGTAAAAATAAGACTTCTAAAAACAAGTGAACAGTGTACATTTATTATTTAAAGCATCACAATTCATAACTTTTAATGTAGGAAAACGATGTATCTTTATCTTTAAAGTAGGTCTTGACGACCCACTTAAAATTGAATGCATATGACAACCTTCCTCACGTTTTTGTCCCATTCAAAAATCAATGTATCATACCTAATATGGCCACTCTAAATCGGAAACTCGTCAACTTAGCACTAAGGAATGTAACGTGGATTTTGAGTTTTTTCGTTTTCTTCTACCTAAACATTAATATTTAATAAATATGCTTTTATAAAAGTGAAATTTGTAAAAGAAAATATTATCAAAATTTTAACGTCGAAATTATAATATTATCAAAGCATATGACAATATGAATACCTAACTACTTATCCATAATTAATTTATAAAATTGAATATCTGTCACCATCATCTATGCATTGATCCGAGTTTATTTCTTATCCTTGCACTATATAATCCCTGGACCTAGAAATGAGTGAGTGTGAGATATCTTATATTCCAATATCACTCGCATAGCAATATGATGGCTAACTCTGAGATCAAGGCAACTGTTGATGGAATCGTAGGTGGTTCCATGAACAACACAAACAACTGCTCCCTCCCAACCGAGATCACCAAGCCATCACATTCACGGTTACCAATCTTGACCAAGCTCCATGCTGGTTACTTTTTCATATGCCTTTCCTTTGGAGCACAAGCTTTGCTCTGGAAGAGTTTGAGTAAACACAACAAGGACTCGCATTCTCTCTGGCACGGATTCAATTTGATGCCTTCCGTTGCGTTTCTACTACTTTGGTGTGTGTCACTGTTCACTGCCACTACTTTATCTTTGCTTTACGTGCTCAAGTGCATCTTTCACTTTGATATGGTGAAGGAAGAGTTCTCACACCATACTGGAGTGAACTGCATGTATGCTCCTTGGATTTCTTGGCTTCTCATGCTTCAATCTGCACCCATGATAGTTCATACAACTCGTTATTACCAAGCTCTTTGCTTGGCTTTTTCCTTTGTAATATTGCTGATTGATGTTAAACTTTATGGACAATGGTTCACAACTAAACGGAGGTTTCTGTCGATCGTGGCAAACCCTACTAGCCAGGTTTCGGTTATAGGGAACTTGGTGTCTGCTCGAGTTATTGCAGAAATTGGTTGGAAAGAGATTGCATTTGTAATGTTCACACTTGGATTGGTATCGTATTTAATTATATTTATTACTCTATATCAGCGTCATACAAGTGGAAACCAGTTTCCAACAGTGCTAAGGCCAGCTTACTTCTTGTTTTTTGCTGCACCAAGCATGGCAAGTTTAGCCTGGAAATCCATCTTAGGTTCTTTTGTCACCCCATCAAAGATGTTTCTCTATCTGTCTTTATTCCTTTTTATGTCTCAGGTAGGTTCTTTTCTGATTCCAATATTCTGAGTTTAACTTCTCATTTTTATTGTGTTTGCTTTAATCTTTTTCTTTCTAATTAAGGAGTCAATCGTTCTTCTTGAATGCAGGCTTGCAGGCCAGCCATGTTCAGGAGATCGATGAAGAGGTTAAACGTTACATGGTGGCTGTACTCATTCCCCTTAACCTTCCTTGGTCTAGCTTGTGCGCAATATGCAGAAGACGTGAAAAGTGGCATGGCCTCTTGGTTAATGCTGGTTATATGCATGGTCTCGGTGCTGACTTTCATTGGTTTGATGATCGTCACTGTAGTCAAAATTGAGATCTTACTTAAAAGAAGTACTCCCATTGTTAGTTATTAGTTGAGAGGTTAATGTTCCCATATTATTATACTGTGTTGTAAAGATAAACTACACCTTGTATAATAAGTTTATAAAAATGAGTTAGACTTAACTCATTTTTTAATAATTAAAAATAATTTTACTATAAGTGTTCCTCTCTTTTTGTTGGGTTAAAAAGAAAGAATAAGAGTAAAACAAAGAAAAAAGTAATAAAATTTAAAGCTATTTAAAATAAGAGAAATATAAAGAAAAGTAAGGAAGAAAAATATTTTTTCGAAGGACAAATATGTCCGTGATTAAAAGATTATTTAACTAAAATTATTGTTGGAAAATTTGAGGGAGATTTCACACAATGAGACATGAGCCAACATTTAAGGGAATAACACCACCTTCAATCCAAAACCTTAAAGCATTAGGTTTGTGGGTCTTCTTTCTTATATGTTGCTCAACTTTCTCATTCTTACTTAATGTGGAACTTAGACTCACACTTAAATACCTAACAATTATAATTATAATTTTTGCAATAGGTTGTACTTTATACTTATTATATTTTTTTCGGAATTAACCAAAACCTACAAGGTGTTGTTTAATAAAAATGTGTTATTTTAGATTTTTAGAGAGACATTGGAGATCCATATCCATTAAAAATTAAATTACTTCATTTTAAGAACTTGGTGTTCTAATATTTAAATTAAACATTGATGTTTAAAAGGTAATAAAAAGAAGAAGAAGAAGATACAAATGAAAAATCAATTTTTTGTAATGTATGGAAGCTTTAATGTTGCCCCGTGAGCCCACATGAAAGAAAAAATTAAAATAGAAAATGCATGGAAGGAGAACTTTAAGTTGAATGAAAGAATATGTCCTGCCAAAAATGACATTGATAAGAACTATAAGCAAAATATAACGAATGAAAACAATTATAACGAAAGTTGGATTATAAGTTGTTTTAAAGTTTGAAGTTAAAGAAAAAAAACTAATTGTAATTGTAGGCTAATGAGTATTAGCTTTTACTTTGGTCATGATTGTTTTTGTGATTTGTAATTAAGAGTTTGATAGTTTTTTATTTAATTTATTCCTTATGTATACGTGAGTTATCAAGAAAGAAAGAGAAAGAAATAGAATAAACAATTGATTCAATGAAGATGTATGATTTAAAAAAAAAAAGAGTAAAAGTTATATATAATAGTAAATATAAATAGCAATCTAAACATAAAAGGAAAAAAAATTAACTAATGATATATAATATCTATAGTAATTAATTATATTTTATTTTCATATTCTTTTAAGTTGGAAAATAAATATTAATAGTTTTTAACTTGCAGGCAGTGTGTAAGATAAGAAGAGTATGCGTAAATATAGCAATTATTTGTTATTTGATTTTGAGATGAATGAGAGTGAATAGTTATTTTAAAATATCTTGTTTGACTAACTTTCAAAAAATTAACAAAATCATAAAAAAAAAAAATAAACAATCACTAATTGATTTTTTGATATCCAAAAAATCATCTCATCAACATATGTTGAAAGATGAGATTTGTTATTGTTTGGGAAGAAGAGACTTTGATTTAAAGTGGACTTGAAGTACCCTAAGAGGTGATGGAATATAATTAAATATGTGATTGATGATAGAATTAAGATTCCTAAGTGGTGAAAATTTGATTGATAAAAGTTTTGTATTTTGAATTGAGTTTGTCTAAAGAATAAAAATTCTAAATAGAAGAAGGGTGTGAGGTGTTAGAGTAAATATAGTCAAACAAATAGAAAAGTCTCTTATATAGATAATCAATAATGAGAAAGAATCTCTTGAAGAATTTATTTTTTAAAAAGAAAAATTATTCCATAAAATATAACCTTCTTGAAATAAAGAATTTCTTGATCTCTAGGTTATGCAATGTAGCATCTAAGATAAGCAAAAAAATAAATGAAATGACTTAAAAGAGTAAATTTGGTTATGAAGAAGGACAAGATAAGCCAAACATCAAAATATTTTAATTAGTGATAATTAGAATTAGATCCAGATAAAATTTGATAAGGTGATTTCTGTTGTAATACAAGAAGAAAACTCTATTAATTAGAAGGTCGCAGTGGAAACACGTTCTTCACAAAATTGAATTGAGACCAGCCAATTTTACAGCAGAGAGAGTGACCATGTTGATGTTGTTAAAGAGATTGCGTAGAGTTACATGGTGGATGAGGAGGTTACAAAATTGTGTGCTGGTGACATTGTTTCCAAGTGAAGGGACTGAGTCTAAGTTTTAAGTAGTCATTGTTCGTTAGGACAAAAATAGAAGATTGTTTGATATTAGGGTTGGTGGATGGGACATATTTATTCGTATTAGGTAACCAAAACGAAGGAAGATTCAGATGAAAAGAAGGACATTCATGGCTGACCAATTGTTTCATTGACTTGGTCTGTTCAAGATTTACCAACATGGGACTAGTAAAATCATAATTTCATCATATACAAAACCAAATAAAAAAAGTTAGTCAATTATATCATACACTAAAGCAACTGTATAATTTTCTTCGTAATTATACTACTGTGTTTTATTTCAGACAGTAACTTTAACATACTCAATTTTCAATACAATGTCAAGGTCCTTAATTTTTTCAAACAAAACAGAAATGTCTTTCGAACTTGTGGTGGTAGGTGGACAGACCTCTAACACTGAAATTTTAATGAAAATAATGTTATTTTCTTTTTTATGTGACTTTTTTTTGAACGGCAATAAATAAAATTAATAAAAGCATCTCTAACTCTATTACAAAAAAGACAAAATAGAAAAAAAATCTAACTGATCCTAAGATACAGTATCAACGCTGCAAAAGCAAGACAAAGTTCATGCATCACTGCAAAAAGAAGATGAGGTAATTTACCTATAATCCAAAAAAGTAAATATCCCTCTGAACCAATTACGCCCATGAGCTGAATAAATAAATCTAGAATTCAAACATGAATAGCTTCAAGATACACTATTATGTCTAGCACAGCACTATTAATTACTTTCTTATGTTCACTCTTGGTATACTGGTACTTGAATCCGTTAATAAATCAATCACCAAAGAAACAGATTTTCATGTTACTATAATTCATTTTCTTTCAAAGAATATAACATGATACATAGTAAAAAACTTGATCATGTTATGGAGAATTCATGGAGATCGCATTCAGACCATTGAATTCTGGTGTGGCATTGAGATATGTATTGTTTTCTATACCGTGCTATGCATCTATGCGTTCCATATATAGTTTGGAACTGAATTCCTTATACACATGCATAAAAATATATTTGCCATCTCCTTACAAAAATTATGAGTTATAATATAGAGAGATATGTGAGAATTAAATTTCGATTGCTCAGTGTGAATTACATGAAGGTACGTACAAATATATGTACATTTTCTCAATGAATAGGTGTAAAGCTACATTAGATGACTATACAAAATAATAAAGAATTAAAGAATATTGTATCAGTAGAGAAAATGTTATCCTAATTAAAAGAGCTTGCTCGCGAATTCATTTACGACTATTCCTTCCATACCACAGGAAGCAGATTTGGAGGCAAGGCGTCTCAGTTCAGAAACGCTTCTTCCCAACTTCATTGCCACCTTCATTTCAAATACCTCACCGTTTTCTCTTTTCTCAACGTCTTTTTCTTCAAGGGTGTCCCTAATCGTCTCTTCCAACAGCGTGAAGAATCCACCACAGTTTCTGTACATTTCAAACACCATGCCAACTTGGCCACCATGCTCAAATGCATTGACTGCTGAAGCCAACGAGCCAGCCATGAGAGGCACTAATGCCGCCAATGATCCATTCCCCACAAAGGAAGAGCCCACTGCTGCAATTCCACTCAGTAAAGGCCCCGCAATTGCAAAACTCTTGCTCACCTTCAACGCTATGTTTCCAAGCCTCTCATACTCCTCACTGTCTTTCTTCTTCATCACTTCAATCACTTCCCTTAATTCCTTTTCAAGCTCTTCACTCCATCCATTATTACTCCTTTTCCTCTCTTCCCTTTTACTTCTTCTTTGGGACTGAGATGAAGGCCACCAGACTGCCGGTTCATATTTTGCGGGAAACTTGTCAAGCATGGCTCCCAACAAGGGAAGTGGGTAAGCTCTATCGAGGGCCAACACCTTCTCCATTGAACTCTTCACATCTTCCTCTGTGGGATTTTCAAGAGCGATTATGGTTTGGATTTGGGTATGAAGTTGTTTGAACAGCCTTGTAGCATTGCGTTGCTCCTCAGCGAGTTGTGAGGGCTGAATTTTGTTCATGATGAGTGACATTCCAGTGGCAGCAGAAAACAAGAGAGTGGATGACAGTTTCAAGGCCAAAAGCGGTGCCCCAGTGTCACCACTGGTGGCTGCAGCAACACCTGCCATGGCTGTGGCAGTAAGAGTGATCATGTTGACGGAGTTAAGAAGAAGAGTATTCCAGTTGTTTCTTTGTTCGCCAATATTTTTGTGCATTTGAATTCTGTCAGCAACTTCCTCTAGAATTGCGTAGAGTTGAATAGTGACCTTCTTAGATTTGTTGGTGGGACTGTATAAACCTTCATATATGTGTGTGGTGATGACATTGTTCTCTAATGAAATTGTGTCTTTGGATCCAGTAAGTTCTTCAATCTGCAGTGTTCTTGATGGGACTTTTGGAACCGAATAAGTGACTCGTGAAGGGATCGGAAGACGGATAGAAGCGTTGACTTTTGTTAGAGAAGAAGAGGAAAAAGAAAGTATGGGTGTGGTTTGTAAAGAAGCCATGGGATGTGTGTGTTGATGAGATTGAGTTTGGGATGGGAAGGGATTGAAAATATTGGAGATGAGAATGAGAGAGAAGGGTATGGTTGGAGGGTATATATAGAGAGAGAGAAAGAGATTCAAAGGAAGAAGTCACGTAAAAGGAAAACGTTGACTAATGTAACCAAAATATGGATGAAAAGTAGAAGATTAGACTTGGCCTTGGTATGATGGCGGACTCTTTCAGCTCTCAGATTTTGGAAAGTTCGAAATTTCAACATATTGGCTTTCAATGTGAGACGCAGAAGAGCCACCAACAACGCCCTCAATATTAGAATGTCAAATCCATCTGTGTTATATTTAATTCACTCGTACGTTAGCTCAGCTAATTGGTCTTTATTCATTCTCGACAATTAGTTTGAAGTTTCTTTAATTAAATGTTTATTGTCTTGATCAAAAGCTATGGAATCAAAAAATACTGACTGGAGCACCTCAATTAACTGTCAGTAAGGTCCTTTTGTCTCTAGCATTTCATTTTTTGTTTTTTATTTTAACGGTTGATCTTGCTAATAGGTACAATTTAAGGATTGTAATTTTTAATGTCATTTTCATAATTTTTCTCTAAATTTGTAATAGAAAGCATAATTCAAACTGATTATTGTATTTAATTTTTAATATTATTTTTATACAAATTGATTTGATGATTTTTGAAGTAAAATATAAATTTCAATAAATAAAAACTCAATTAATACAATGCAATAGATTAGGAAAAACATGAAAAGTCAACTTAAATATCCAAGACTATGATATTTTCTTTAAGTTTTAGTTCTAAGGTTGAACATTTAATTGATTCAATTAATTAATTAAATTAACAATATAAATAAAATCAAAATATGATTTAATATAATTTATATCAAATTATATAAAAATTCAATCTATTATTAGTTTGATTTTTAAAATCAGAAACATATATTAATATTATAAAGTAATATATAAAGAAACATGAACTTAAATACAAGTTTTAAATTAAAATCATAAGATCCCATTACAGAAAGTCTAAATTAAGAAAAATTAAATATACATGAATTATTTTATAAAGATGCAGTAAATCTTATTGACCTTAAAAAAAAATAATAGAACATAGCATAAATTTCTAAATTCAAGAAACCATGTAAAAACTATGAATCATTTTATTGGTAGAGATGAAACAGCAAATTATGACAAATTAAACATGGAGATTATTAACCCATATTTTTTGTTTCTAAACGCCAACAAATTTTAAAATTATTTCCAAAAACTTTTACATCTCTTTCAAAGAAAAACGTTATATTCGAGAGATTGATATGAAGTATTAACATGTCTCTTTTATACTATTTTAAAGATCGATTTTCACTCTCAATTTTTTTTTTTTGGTTTTTTTTTCAATTTATTATTATTATTGACAAAAAAATATCGGACATATATGTTGATGAAGGATAATGTTAAAATAAAGCACTAAAGTACATTGATAAAATAGAAAAGCATACACAAAGTAGGTTGAAAAAAGCATCATATTATGAGTTCAAAGGAATCATAATTTAAGCACTTGAAAAAAAAAATATCCAGTTATTTGTTGATGTTCATTGAAGATGAAAAGTTTTAAAAGAAGAGTTATTAACAAAATTTTTTATTAAAAAGACTATTTAAATATTAATCAATGAGTCATTATATGAAGAACAAAAATTAAAAGTTACAGTCTAGTTTCATATCTAAAATTAACATTACGTAGTGATTTTTATATTCAAATTCACATTTATATATAAAATCAATAATATTATATACAAATTTTTAGAAATAGATATAAATTTGTATGTAAAATCAAATATTATATACAAATATTTATATATAAATTTGTATTTAGATTTTTAAATTCAAATTTTTACATACATATTTATATTTAAATATTTACGTAAGGATTCAGATCTATATATAATATTATTATTATTATTATTATTATTATTATTATTATTATTAATCATAGAAATTATAATTATAACAATAATATCAATAATTATTATAATAAAAATAATAATAATCATAATATGATTATAAAATTGATCTAGTAGTTATTAACTTATATTCTATTTCAACTTTCAATACGTTATTAATTATCATAATAACATTATATGTAAATCTAATTATCGTAATAAAGTTATTATATGTAAATTTAATTTGTTTTGTAGTGTTTATTGTCTAACATATAAGATAAGTTCATACATGCTATTCTTAATTCTGTTGTTGAGTGTTAGAGTGTATGTATAAGTGATTGTCCTTTAATTTAACTTTTTGTTTGTAAGATAATTAAAATCAATATTTTAATAGCAAGATGTAAGATTTTATATATTATATACGAGTTAAATCCTGTGAATGATTGTGAAAGTAAAATAATTAGATAGTTGAAGATAATAATTTTTGTTAGATTGTGGGCGCAACAACTGTTGACACATCCTTCGTACATGAATTTTGTTCAAATAAAAACTAACCTTAATTAGAAATCAATACCACTAAATTAAACTAATACAATTAAATTTCAATTATTTCTGATGCATCCATGAGTCTGAATTAAAATAGAATCTTCTTTAAAAAAAATCTCAACCAAACACCTAAATCATTATTAGAGCAATACAATTTGATTATAAGAATTTACAACTTTAATATCACTTTGTGGGTGGTTCTTCACTTCTAATTATAAACGGAAAATAACTTTAGAATATTTTTATATAATAATGTTTTAACAGTTACAAATAAAAAAAAAACACACGAATACTATATAAAATACTTGTAATAGATTTTTAATAAGCATTCTATTTCAATTAAATACTTCCAAAGACACAATTTGAAAGCTATGCCAAACTCCTCTTTATCTTTAGGGCTATGTTTCCTCTCATAATCCTCTTTACTCCTCACCACTTCAACAATTATTTCTAGTATTCGCTCCATCCATTGTTCGTCTTGCTTCGTGCTTTTCCATCCTGGCTTTTCTTTTTCCTCTTCAACTGAGATAAAGGCCACCACACCTGCTTCAAAACATTGCCAACTCGTCAAGTGCTAAGACCTTACCTTACCCATTGAACCCTTTACGTCCACTTCTATTGGATTTCCAAGAGCAAAGGGATAGGAGTATTCATTTATATTAGCTAACGAAAAGGAAGGGAAGAGTCAAATGAAAAGAAGGACATTAATGGCTCACCAATTCATTTCATTGACTTGGTCTGTTCAGGACTTCCACCCACTGGCATGCCCACTTGGGCTATCAACATGGGAGTAGTAAAACCATAATGTTATCATAAACAAAACCAAATAAAAGAATTAGTTAATTATATCATACATTAAAGCAATTAACTTTCTTCATAATTATACTATTGCTTTTTATTTCAGGCAGTATCGTTTAACTTACTCAATTTTCAGTTAAATGCCAAGGTCCTTAATTTTCAAACAAAACAGAGATGTCTTTTGAAATTGTGGTGGTAGGTGAACAGACATCTTCAACACTGAAATTTCATTGATGAAAAATATTGTCATTTTCTTTTCCATGTTCCTATAATTCATTTCTTTCAAAGAATATAACATGATACATATTAAAAAATTGATCATGTTATGGAGAATTGATGGAGATCTCATTCAGACCATTAAAGTCCGGTGTGACAATACAATACGAACTGTGTTGAATACCTTGGTATGCTTATATGCGTTTTATATATAGTTTGGAATTGATATCAGTGAAAGGGCAAAATAGGTTGAAGAGGATTGGGGATGATCAGCAGATAACGTTGCGAAGTCGGGATATAGTATATTGATATGGAGGATCAAATGTCGAGTTTAGAATGTTTCCAGTTGTTTTGGAGTCTGAAGACAGCTCCGCCAGCTTTGGTGTGCACTTGGAGGATACTATGGGATAGGTTACCAACCAGAGTTAACTTGGTGAGAAGGGGAGTGCTTCTAGGGTGCACTCTTTGTTCTATGTGCCGAGAACATTTAGAAAATGCCCAACACCTTTTCTGTACATGTAAGGTTGCTCAGAAAGTTTAGAACTACTTGTGGGAGAGGTGGATACGAAGAGTCACAGTTAGCAATAGGAATAGCGTGAACAAAGCTTGGAAAGGGCTTGGAAAGGGGTGTGAATAGCTGTTGTGACGGAGATTTGAAATCATAGAAATAAAGTAATTTTCAGAGGAGGGGTAATGGATGAGAAGGAAGTTTTTTGTCTAACACAGCTAAAAGGTTAGGACTGGTTTAATCATAAGATTATGAGAACAACATTCTCTTATTCGAATTGACACTTTGCTCCAGTCAAGTGTTTAGAATCTCTATAGTAGTTAACGTGATCCTGATATAGATTGAGGGTGTAGATAAAAGATAGGTGTGCCTTTGTTTTGCAGGTATATTATTGTAAAGATAGAGAAAGCATACAAGATAAACACGACGAGACAAGAAGAGGAGTCTGGATATTAGACCTACAAAAGATGTATAGGCTTTACAAAAATTATAAAGCTATGTTAGATGACTATCCAAAATAATAAAGAATTAAAGAATATTGTATCGTTAGAGGAAATGTTATCCTAATTAAAAGAGCTTGCTCGCGAATTCATCTACGGCTATTCCTTCCATACCCCAGGAAGCAGATTTTGAGGCAAGGCGTCTCAGCTCCGAAACGCTTCTTCCCAACTTCATTGCCACCTTCATTTCAAATACCTCACCGTTTTCTCTTTTCTCAATATCTTTTTCTTCAAGCGTGTCCTTAATCGTCTCTTCCAACAGCGTGAAGAATCCACCACAGTTTCTGTACATTTCAAACACCATGCCAACTTGGCCACCATGCTCAAATGCATTAACTGCTGAAGCCAGCGAGCCAGCCATGAGAGGTACTAAGGCCGCCAATGATCCATTCCCCACAAAGGAAGAGCCCACTGCCGCAATACCACTCAGTAAAGGCCCCGCAATTGCAAAACTCTTGCTCACCTTCAACGCTATGTTTCCAAGCCTCTCATACTCCTCACTGTCTTTCTTCTTCATCACTTCAATCACTTCCCTTAATTCCTTTTCAAGCTCTTCACTCCATCCATTATTACTCCTTTTCCTCTCTTCCCTTTTACTTCTTCTTTGGGACTGAGATGAAGGCCACCAGACTGCCGGTTCATATTTTGCGGGAAACTTGTCAAGCATGGCTCCCAACAAGGGAAGTGGGTAAGCTCTATCGAGGGCCAACACCTTCTCCATTGAACTCTTCACATCTTCCTCTGTGGGATTTTCAAGAGCGATTATGGTTTGGATTTGGGTATGAAGTTGTTTGAACAGCCTTGTAGCATTGCGTTGCTCCTCAGCGAGTTGTGAGGGCTGAATTTTGTTCATGATGAGTGACATTCCAGTGGCAGCAGAAAACAAGAGAGTGGATGATAGTTTCAAGGCCAAAAGCGGTGCCCCACTGTCACCACTGGTGGCTGCAGCAACACCTGCCATGGCTGTGGCAGTAAGAGTGATCATGTTGACGGAGTTAAGAAGAAGAGTATTCCAGTTGTTTCTTTGTTCGCCAATGTTTTTGTGCATTTCAATTCTGTCCGCAACTTCCTCTAGAATTGCGTAGAGTTGAATAGTGACCTTCTCAGATTTGTTGGTGGGACTGTATAAACCTTCATATATGTGTGTGGTGATGACATTGTTCTCTAATGGAATTGTGTCTTTGAATCCATTAAGTTTATCAATCTGCAGTCTTCTTGATGGGACTTTTGGAACCGAATAGGTGAGTCGTGAAGGGATAGGAAGACGGATAGAAGCGTTGACTTTTGTTAGAGAAGAAGAGGATAGAGAGAGTATGGGTGTGATTTGTAAAGAAGCCATGGGATGTGTGTATGTTTTGTGTTGATGAGATTGAGTTTGGGATGAGAAGGGATTGGAAATATCGGAGATGAGAATGAGATAGAAGGGTGGGGGTTGGCTTGTATATGCAGAGAAGGAGAAACAGATTCAAGGAAGAAGTCACGTGAAAGGAAAACGTTGACTAATGAATCACCAAAATATTGATGAAAAGTAAAAGATTAGACTTGGCCTTGGTGTGACGGCGGACTCTTTCAGCTCTCAGATTTTGGAAAGTTCGAAATTTCAACAAATTGGCTTTCAATTTGAGACGCAGAACAGCCACCAACATCGCCGTCAATATGAGAATGTCAAATCCATCTGTGCTATATTTAATTCACTAGTACATAAGCTCAGTTAATTGGTATTTATTCATTTTCAACAATTAGTTCCAAGTTTCTTTAATTAAATGTTAATTGTGTTGATCAGAAGCTATGAAATAAAAAAGAACACTGACTTGAGCAACTCAATTAACCGTTAGTAAGGTCGTTTTGTGTCTAGCATTTCAATATTTTTTTTATATCTTAAAACACATCTGTGTCTATATTTATATGAAACACATAAGGCTATCTATATTTTATATCAAAGAGAAAGGTTGTTGAAATTAATTTCAACTATTGCTCATATAATAAATTAAGATATTAAAATTATTTTATAATTAAATAATTATTATACTTAAATCTAGCACCATATATATAGTAATATTTTTGTTAGAAAAGTAGAATCCAACATTAAAGAGGTGGAAGAGAAATATGAAACTGATCTCTTGAATATTTTAATTTAGCACATGGTTTTTTTCACGCGAAATTTACAATAAGAGCTTCCATTAAAAAAAGAAACTATGAAGCCACTTATTGGTATAGAAGAATCGGCAAATTATAACAAATTTAAAATAGAGATTATATACTCCACCAATTCACAGATTTTGGATGTATTGCATTCAATTACATTGTGTTGGTTACATGATCCATGAGAAATGTTGATAGGTTTGGCATATCTCTTCTTTTATTTCCAGTCAAAGTATTACTTGTTGGTTTTGTTGATCTTGCAGGTAATATGTTGAATTTAAGGATTGTAATTTTGAATGTCGTTTTTATAATTTTTCTCTAAAATTTGTAATACAAGCATAATTCAAACTGATTATTGCATTTAACTTTTAATATTATTTCTGTATAAATTAATTTGGTGATTTTTGAAGCAAAATATCAATTTAAATAAATAAAAACTCAAAAAATACAATGCAATAGATTAAGAAAAATATGAAAAGTCAACTCAAATATTTAAGAACTGGATATTTTCTCTAAGATTTAGTTTAGTTTTAAATTTGAACAGTTAATTGATTCAATTAATCAATTAAATCAATTATATAAATAAAATAAAAATATATTTTAATATAATTTTTATTAAATTATATAAAGATTCAATTATTTCTTAAAATTAAAAATATAAATTAATATCATAAAATCATATATATATATATATATAAAGAAATGTAAACCTAAATGCAAGCTCCAATTAAATTCATAAGATCTAATTATAGAAGTGTAAATTAAAATATATATATATATATATATATATATATATATATATATATATATATATATATATATATATATATA
>Ga0209700_102854_pt1 | contig 34281 bp, 17 predicted proteins | sample SiratroredBW_FD_187528 | JGI IMG/M metagenome (GOLD analysis project Ga0209700, IMG submission 187528) | Root nodule microbial communities of legume samples collected from California, USA - Siratro red BW (SPAdes) (version 2) | ecosystem: Host-associated > Plants > Roots > Nodule | place: USA...
AATATATATTTATTTATACCTATTAAGTTGCCTTAACAAGAAGACATAAGGCCGACCAATTAAAGCAAAAAAAAAAAAACATAAAAAAATTAAAAATCCTATAAGTAAAGACCAACTCATGAAAAATTCGTTTTAAAGTAGAAAAACTACTTTAAAAATAAAAGTTAAAAAAAATCCATAAGAAACCTTAATTGATATTAAAATTGGATTAATTTGTTTTATGTTTGATTATTCTCAACATAATTTAATTTAAATAGTTAATATCATGATCCGACATATAAGTCTCAAAATCATAAATTTAAAAAAAGTCTTATATTTTTATAAGGAAAAAAATATATAAGAGCAAATATTAATATCATTTTCGCGCCTTCTTGTGATTAACAATTAAAAAGATAAGTGATAATTAATAAGAGAATTAAATGGACAAAATCTCAATCCAAAATTATAAATCTTTAATATCTTCTAGAACTTTAGACTCGCTCTCTTTCACAAAAAAAATATAAAAAATAACTCCATCTAAAACTCCAAATAAATTGAAACAAAATCAGACAACTAATAGTTAATTATCTAAGGTAAAATAATTCTAAAATTTATAATAAGAAAGTCTTCTCACCTTGCTTTCTTTTTTGTTGTTAACAAGTGACATTCACTTCCTTTGTATTTTTAATAAAGAAATACTCTATTCTCTTATTTCTTAAATGTTATATTGATAAAAAGTTAGATAAAAAAGTTATGAAAATTAAAAATATAAAAGTTAAAAAAAAGTTTTATAAACAAAAAATTAAAGATAAAATAAGTAAAGTGAATGTGATGCGTATGAATTATAGGGAGTTTCATTGTTATTTTACTTAAAAGAACAGAAACACAATTTTCCCTTTAAGAATGTGACACAGTTTCATGTCTCAACTCTTTCTTCTTTGACATTTTATTAGTATTATTTCCAATCCCTTTAGGGATCCTAATTTCTGCTTTATGTTCTGATAGCTTGCTTGGAAAATTGGTCATCTAGATTCCTCATTGTAAAAAATATGCATGGAATAGACCCATTGAACTGTTTGTTCTTGCCATCTTAACCAAAACAAGAATTGCATAAGATAATTTGTTTGATCCTACCCCACAGAACTATTGATCGCTACAAATACTACTGTGAAGGTTCTCCCAATTTACTTTAATGTTGCATCTGCAAGATTTTAATCTTATTAGTCAAATTATTGGTATTTTAAAAATGATCCAAATACCATATTTGGAATGTCCATGACTAACACCTGGATTATAAGAAAAAGGCAAATTCCATAGGACAAAATCACTTTGATTGAGACATTCTAAGAAAAGAAAAGTTTCAAGTTTCCGTGACAACCAAGGAATGGAAGTAGGACCATTCCTAGGTGTGTCGGTTATTGAAGAAAGATAAACTCTGTATTATGCTCTTAGCTTTTCCCCTAGAAGGATGAAGCTTTATACAGAGAGTAGCAAATTGGAATATTTTTCAGCCATTACATGAAATGAAACATAGTTTAAGGATAGATAAGAGAAGCTCCTGAAGAACAATGAATTCTGCAATGCTCAAAACTTTGATAGCTCTGCTGCTTTTGACTCTATCTTTTCAAGCTTATGGTAAAATCAGCATCACTCTCTTCAACACTGCAGCTAAGTTCATTGTGCTATTGAATGAAAACTAAAAACTGTTAATTTATTTTTTGTGTTGGAAGCCAAAGTGTTATGGAATCCTGAGTTATTGGATTTTTTTTTTCAGGACAGTTTGAGGAATGGTGCATAGCAGATGAGCAGACCCCAGATGAGGAGTTACAAAGGGCCATGGATTGGGCTTGTGAAAAGGGTGGAGCAGATTGCAGCAAGATACAAGTGAACCAACCCTGTTACCTTCCAAATACCTTGAAGGACCATGCTTCCTATGCATTCAACAATTACTATCAGAGGTTCAAGCACAAAGGAGGCTCTTGCTATTTCAATTCTGCTGCAATCACCACTGATCTTGATCCAAGTGAGATCCCTAAATAATCTCTCATAACACAACTCAGTCTTCAGATATAATGTCCAATTGTATAGTTTTACTGTTGTTTCAATGTTTTATCCTTTAGCATTAACAATTACTAAGACATTAAATCTCATTACTAATATATTGTATTTGTCCAATGGCAGGTCATGGCTCATGCAAGTATGAATTGCTTCCTTGAATAATGTCTGAAGTGATTTATTTTCTTAGATCAAAGACAGTTAAACCATATTTTGCAGTTAAACTTTGTTTGGAGTAATGGAGTCTGTATGCTTACATTCTTATTTTTTTCATGGTTTGACATGAATGTGAAACAGTCAAGTAAGATTGTTGTCTTTTTCACTGATTCTAGACTCATCCCATTTCAGATGATTTTTACTTTAAATGTATGCTTTGATCAAAATTGAAAATTTTAACTAAAATAATAAATTTTCTTCTCCTTCTCTGCATTTAAATTTTATAAGTTGGAATTAGTAAAACTATTGGTTAAAATAAAGGACATATTTCTTAATCTTTAAGATCTTATCACAAAATTAAACTTTCAAAGATTTAAAATATAATTATTTTTTGTTTACAAAAATAAATATTGTAATAATAATAACATTTAAAAAATAATATAATAATATGTTAAAAAATGATGACATAGGTTAGTTTTGTATTAACTTTGGAACAAAATTTTCCTATTTTATAAAAAAAAATGAACAAATTGGAATAGTCAATTTTTCTAGTCCTTTGCTAATTTGCTCTGTTGTCATTTGCAAATGAAACTACCTTCACTTTAATTCAATATATAATTATATTATCATGAAGAATTATGGTTTGATGACTTATAAAATTGATTAGATCATGCTGATTGACTAATTTACATAAAAATGAAGATAATATAAGAGCAAAACGGATATACTATGGATAGAAAAAGACTTTAAATAACTCCCATTCACAACTAAACCTTAAACCACCAACCACTTTGGAGGAGAAGATAGTTTAAGAGAGTGAGTGGTGCTGTGCTTAGTGGAATGAAGTGGTTGCTTTGTTACCCATTGCAGTGGGTCATCCTGAAAACACACTTTATCTCCTTTAGAACACTTGAGAATAACATTTGCTGAAGTCACAGTTGAAGAGGCTAACAATAGTATACAAAATTTGGTGAGATGTGAAGTTGTGAACACAAAAAAGTCACAAACACAACCCTGTTAGTGCATGGTCCACCACAACATACATTTAAACAAATCCAATAATGTAATTATCTTTCATCATTGCTTTGCTTTTTCACATTTGTATCTTTCTTATGCTCTTCACATTTCAACATTTGTTGCACTCACTGTTATTCCAACAACCATCTATACGCTCAGTTAGCACATTTTGGCACTTAACTGTAGGGAAAACTTTTTCTTATATACCATGTTTTCTAAAAGAAGTGTTTAAAGTATTATATCTGCATGTAAAATAGTTAATGATACATTTTCACATTAGTCCCTCACCAAACATTTGATAATAATAATTATTTTTTTCTTGTGTATCTCTTTGTTATCATATTATATCACTTTCTGGTATCCACTACATTTTTTCTATTTTCTATCTCTTACTGTTAATGAAGTAGAAATGTGGTGTCCACAAATTATTGATGATTCGGTATTCACTCACCGTAGGTTTGTTCGTTAAGGTTTGGCCAAAGAAGTGGACATCATAAAACTGAACCATAGGCTCCTTAAATGACCGAATTAAGACACACTGCAGGGACTACTATCAGTAGTAATTTCTGCAAAAAGATGAAGAAGCTCTAAAAACCACATTTTTTTTTTTTTGCCATTTAGTGGTCCATAAATGCAGAACCTGCAGAACGGAAATAACGGCATTGTCCTTAATAAATAACCCCATCCATTTTTGTATAATTGATGAGTTGAGTCTCCTTAGTGAATACGTGTTCTCTTCATGTTTAGGTTTTGACCACTTGGCACGCACGCTTCAATTGCCTTTTCCACTAGGTCTCATCATCACTAAGTTAGGACATTTACTAGAAGCAAATTTTGTGTTATATATAGATAATAGGGGAGCCTCTTTGCTGTTCACTTTTCTTTTCTCATTTCTTCTATTTTGTTTTATCTTAATATTTCCGTTCTTGTACTAAAGTGTTGATCTGAGAGTGGAAAATGAGTTATTTGGGTTTGGGTGTTAGTCCTGGCACTGTCCCAGTGTATCATGGAACAAAACTCAGAGTGTTGGATAGGAAGGTGAGAATAGCAGAGATGGTGCTAAGGGGTGTGAGTCTTGGTGTAGGAGTTCTTGCAATTGTTCTTGTGGTCACTGATTCCCAAGTCAAAGAGTTTTTCTCCTTTCAGAAGAAAGCTAAATTTACAGATTTGAAGGCTTTAGTGTAAGCTTTTCCATTCTTCTTCTTCTTTTCAGTTACATGCATGTGTCCTAAAATTTTCTTCTCTCCTTATTCTAATATTGATTGCCTAAACTTTGCAGGTTCTTGGTAATTGCCAATGCACTAACTGTTGGGTACTCCTTGATCCAAGGATTGCGCTGTGTTGTGAGTATGGTTAGAGGAAATGTACTCTTCAGCAAACCCTTAGCTTGGCTCATTTTCTCTGGTGATCAGGTTCCTATATTTTTTACTCTTCTCGCTGCCGTAAAATAAGTTTGTTGGTTTCGGAAAACATGACCATGGATCATCTTCTCTTCTGTCAACTGTGATCTTAATCTAGATGCAAATGTTTAGTTGTTGCAGGTAAAATTGATTTTACATTAGGCTGAAAAAACCAATCTAAGTTCCACACTAAGGTTACTTTCAAGATAAAAACGTCTAAACATAAATCATTTCAATTCAACATCGATTTTCAAAATCCGTTCACCAAGTCAATTTCATACAGTTGTGTTGATTTTTCAGATTTTATGCAGTACCTTTGATTTTGCAGTGCTATAAGGCAAATCAATTCACTTTTTCATGTTAACAAGAAGCAACTCTGTATAGCTTTAACTTTCTTGTGCTTTTTTAGGTGTGTTAAATAATTTCAGCGTGAAACCCAACATATCCATAAATGTTCCTTCGACCACAGGCCAAGTGTATGTATATCCTCTGCACTGGACCACTGCCAAAAACCAAATAATCAATACATTTTGGGTTCCCTTTTTTGTATCTAAACGTGGCATTTACCCAAAGCTGAATCCAACCCATGTAGTACTAAGATTTTTTTTCTGTTTTCAAGTAGTTCATCCAAAGTTCTTGAACTACTTGATGCAACAGATTGGTGAATGAAATAAATGGTGAACCCACATCAAACTAACTAGGCAAATCCACCTGTGACAATTGAATGACTTGATGGATTCATCCGATCAACCTTCTATCCCAACAATTAATTCGGTTCCAAGTATTTACTCCTTATATAGATTCCCGTGTCATAATGTGAGAGTGGGGTCGGGTTGAAGCAGTCAAATTTGTATAGCTATTCATAATTGCCTCAGTTTTCCCCGTGAAGCATGAGCAACTGCTACTGCGGACCCCATGGAAACAAAAACAGTACATGATCATACTAGTAGAGTAGAGACACCACATATCATGTTTTCACATTTAATCCCCCTTGGGATCACAGATGTAGTTGTTGAGAATTAAAATTGTCTGAAATCATCAAGCACTTCTAGGACCACGCGTTATCATTATAGTAAAACTTGTGTTGTGTTCAACCTTTCTTCTGTATTTTGGCGGAGTGGAGGGGACAGACAAATAGACCTATTCCAGTAGGTCCAATAGTCGTCCCACCTCGCTTAGATAATTTAAATACTTTAATTTTTCACTCTTTAAGAGTAAAAATTTTACTCTAAGTCAAACAATTCTTAACTATAAGATTTAGGTCGGAACAACCTTTCTTAAGACAGTTTAAGGAAATTAATGTCAAAGAAACCAATGCTAGATCCCAAGGGAACATTAAAAAACATCATAGTTGAGAAGTCTAACAAGACTACTTCAGAATAACTTATCTCATCAATAACATGTTTGGGTTTAGTTTCAGTTTCATCCAAATGGATTCAAATTTTCCAAATTGAAGAAAAACCAATACAGAACAATTGCTTCCAGTATTTTATGGCGTTACTGTGATCTTAGATTTTTTCACCATCAACCCAAACATTTAAGGTTTCTATTATTTATGTTTATACAGGTAATGGCATATGTGACAGTGGCTGCAGTTGCTGCTGCATTGCAATCTGGAATGATTGGAAAGACAGGACAAGCAGAACTTCAGTGGATGAAGGTGTGCAACATGTATGGCAAATTCTGCAACCAAATGGGAGAAGGGATAGCAAGTGCTTTAGTGGTTAGCCTTAGTATGGTGATCCTGTCATGTATTTCTGCTTTTAGTCTCTTCCGTTTGTATGGCACCAACAAAAACAAACATGCAGGTTGGTAGGTATTATTAGAAACTAACTACCATGCTTTCTTCAGCTTAACTACCTACTTCCTTTGTCACTCTTTCTTGTTCAATATTATATAGTAACTTTTCTAATTTGGAAGCCTCTTTGTTACTGATGAAGCACTATGATAGTGAATGATGTCATCATGTGAATTTCTGCTGTCACTGATTTAATAAATTTGTGTACTTTAGTTTTATTATACTTTTCTCATTTATCATCTTCTAAATTGGATTTTAGTTTATAGATAGTTCTTCTAACTTATGAAACAATTTTAATTCTTTTGACTACTCTGTTTTTATCTCTTCCACAAGTTTTTGTTGAGGAGTTCATTCAAATAGAATGTTGTAGTTTGTATTTAATCTTGTAACGCTTACAAAGCATTTTTTGTTGGAAAGATTAAAGTTTCCTAACAAAATTAAAATTGAAAATGTTAGTATGTTTATACATATTTAAAAAAATATATGAAAACTATTATTCTTTAAAAATGTTTTTGACCCTTATTCTTCACAAAATCATCCCCATCAAGAGTTTAGCAGGTGAGAATGTATGTATCTACTGAAGTAGGGCTACACTTTACTAATGAAAAAAAGACCACAATACTTTTATTACCTTACTAATTATACTTAATTATGTAAACTTTTGAAACATTTTAATATTAAATATTAAAAATAATTAAATTATAATTAATATTTTTTTAATAAATGTTCTTTGTATGATTACTATGATTTTAATATTTTTATAAAATATATTGTCTAACATTTTAATATACTAAATATTATACTCTTTAGTTTTTTGTAATATATTACCGCTAACTGACAAATCCTTAAATAATCTTATTATCTCAAATTTTAAGAAGTATAAGATAGAAAATGTAAAAAAAAAAAAAAAAATCTAAAGTAAAAAAAGAGACAATTTTCTGTTGTTAAAGCTAAATAAAAAAAATTACAATCACATTACCATATTTTTAATTGAAAATTTTTTAACTTCGATTTCATCTATATAAAAATATTATAACAACAGAATAAGGAAAAAAATTTAGGGCTTGTAACATTCTGTTCCAAGTATTTGACTCCTACTCAATCAAGAATGACGTAAATTAAGTAATTATCATAGATCTTCATTGAACCTAGTTCAATTTTCAAAACAATTCCTACAAAAAAATCTTAAACACCATCAACCAAAAAGAGTCATCCAAGATTCATCCAAAAAGTTGACTAAATCCTTGCCAAACCTTCCAAGAACCATTTTTCATCCACTAACACACAAATCGCAACCTAACTTAGCTAAGAGTCACCCACACAACCCTAAAGTAGGGGATTGTTTTTCTTTTATTTTTATGTGAAGATATCTTTATTTTTCAAGTTTTTTTTGGAGAATCACATAGCTAAATCATGTAAATAATCAGGTCATTTGATGAGACAAATAATGTATTGGATTTATTGATTTACAATATCACTCAAACTTTACATAATTGTGATTGGAATTGTGTATCTTATTTCATTTTTGTTACTTTACACTATGTACTTGAATCTAATTGAGATGATATGCATCGACACCCGATCATTGTACATATTCAAAACGAACTTTCATATAGTAATAATGGAAATATATATGGATATTTAGTTTTTAAAAGATTTATTTTCACCTTTTGTACATATATAATATTTATATGTATTTTATTTGAGTTGTTCTTATTTTTATATTTCTTTTATGTGTATGGTTATGTTTTATGATTCTATTTTAAGTTGTCATATTGTTACAATTAGTCTTACCTAACATATATACATATATTTTTTTAGTTTTTGGTCCTTTGAAAATAATACTTTTAGTCTTTTAATATTTTTTTCATCACTTTAATTTTTATATTTTCACGAAATTCACTCTTAGTTTCATAATGATTTTAACTATTTTTAGTTTCTTTATTACTTTTATGGTTGGTTTTAGTATTTCACTAGTTTCATGGTTTGATGTAATAATTATGTAATAAAATGTAAGTAATAATGTGATAATTATGTGTCGTAGATATCACGTTGAAATCAACGTTAACGCTACCCACATTACTAGTATATATAATTCTAAAAAATAATTAGAAAATTTGCTCCAACTGCGAGTCACCAGAAAGGGTAATTCGGACATTAAATAACGGTTCATTCTTAATGAATCATATGTGACTTGTAAAGTTTTTTTATCAACAACCACTAATTCAACACGTTAGACTTTGTTTTTTTTTCTTTCACACTTGCATTATTTTATATGGACAGATGAAGAATATTTTATAAATTATCGAATAATACTTTTATAGTATTATAAATTGGGGTTCTATTTTATTATAAAAGCAATTTTAATATTTTAAAATAATATATAATTCATATTAATATATTATCCTGTTCATTTATTAATACGAGTGGATAGAAAATTGAATTCCTACTCTATATCTATCTCATTTTTCTTTACAAAGTTCATATGAATTAAGCGTTGGTAATATAGTTAAAATTATTACCGAGATAATTTGTGAGATTAATATTCAGGAAACCATAACTTTGATCGATTTTTTTTTCTTTATGAATTTTTTATTATTAGTTTCTTTTCTTTTATATAATTTTTTTAAAAAATTAAAAGTTGAAGCTCAGAACTTCACTACTATTTTATCCTTTAAAAGACATTTCAAAAAATTCAAGAAAATGTATTTAAATTGTAAGTGAATCTCTCCCACTAACTTGAGGCTGCATTGAGGGTAAATATGGGAAAGAGAAAATTACAAAGAAAATAAAAAAAGAAGAGAAAAAATGTGAGCCCTTGATTTAACGATAAATCTAACGGTCTGGAAAAGTTCCCCACCGTGGAAGATATATTCACCACCACTGTTCATAGAGTTTCTGTTGTTTGTTGCTTCATTTCTCTCTCTCTCTCTGCGTTCCTTTCGACTTAACCAGAATCCCAACACTACTTTTATTTGTAGTTGTAGCTTAGTTTCCTTCCCTTTCAATCAAAACTCTAACCTAATTCCTAAATTCATTCGCTGATCATTAACTTACCGGGTACTACAGCTGCTGTTCGCTATTAAATTTTCCAAGAATGTCGGAGAAATTTTCGGCGGCGCTTCGGATTGGGGATCTCAACGATTTCATCGCTCCATCACAGGCATGTATTGTCTCCCTCAAGGGATTGAAAAAGAACGATAAACCAGAGGTATTTTCGTTTCGTTCTCTGTAGTGGATTCAAAATATCTTACGAAGCAGTTGTCAAACCCTTGACGACATGTAAATTCGCTGTAGGTGTCACTTGCTAACACGCAGGTCAAGTCTGAACCTGTTAAAATTTCGCTCAAGGATTGTTTGGCATGTAGGTTAGTCTTTCTCTCTCTTTCTATTTATTTCTCTGCTTTTAACAGGTACTTTTTGGGGCCGAATTTACAATTCAGCGGATTTTTTTTTTGCTGTTTTACTTGTTTCTGTAGTTAGCAAATGTGTAGTTATATTGGTGCAGAATGAAAAAGGTACGCTGTGAGTCAATGTTATAGGGATTTGGAGTACAGAGAATACCCACGACTTCCTATGAATCATTGATTCGGGGAAACATTGTAGAGAAATATAGTTCTGGTGACCAAAGGCTAAGTTAGAGTAGTTAACATAGATAGTCAGAAATAATAGTAAACGTAGAAAGTCAGAACCAATATTACTGTAAATTTCATGACTAATGCTTTATGACTGAATCTGATCAATTTCCCCTCTGTAAAAAGGGTGTAACAAATTTACTAGAAATGAAAAACATGAAAATAAGTATCCGCTAATGTAATGTTACATGGTACGCACCTGCTCAGCCCATATCTGTAATCTACTGAAAACAATAGTCACCCTTTATTATAACCTGAACAGCCCACAAACTTTTCACTTGAAAAAAAATCACTTTATTTAAAGGATGAATTCAAATTTGCGAGGTTCTGTGGTCTTTTTATTTATGGCTTATTAGCTTATCTAGGATTTAGGAATATCAAGTGCTTAATTTTCTTCTGTATTAGTTGCAGGACATTTAGAAACTGTTGCTTAAAGCTTTAGTGTCTAAGTGACAATACATGATTCATTAAAAATTCCACATTGACTGTGTTTCTTAAGTCTATGGTGTTGTTGATATATCAAAATTCAAGCTTTGTTGGGAATAATAATTTTGTCTGGTAATGCAGTGGATGCGTCACATCGGCAGAGACAGTTATGCTGGAGAAGCAAAGTTTGGGTGAGTTTCTGAGCAATATTAATTCAGGAAAGGCTGTGATCGTGTCTCTTTCTCCCCAGTCAAGGGCTTCTATTGCTGTTCATTTTGGCATTTCTCCAATTCAGGTGACACTTAAGATATTTCTTTACTGAATATTTTTTTCTTTTTGGTTAAATTCGTTTTGGGGTTGTCTAAAATGAAAAATAAATTGTTTTGGTCGTTGTAATTATCTTTGATGGTTTTTATCCCTCCAAAATCTAGAGTTATCACATTTAGTCAACGAACCTTAACAACTTTCTCGGGCTTAACATCACACGTGCAATGCCTCCATGTTTGTGTGGTGAAGTGGGACTCTGGGTTACATTAAAGTGGAGTAAAAGTGATTAATGGTTTCCCCAGGACAAAAGAAAACATTGAAAATATGTACAATGAACAAAGTTTACACATTTTTGTTTTCATGATTTGAGGAAAATTTTGGAAAAGTCAATTTGAGATGGAAAGTGAGTGTTCACATGCCTGATGAAAATCTTAAAAATATATTTAACCCTACTCTTAAAATTATTTTAATAAGGTTATGATATTAAATAAATTTGGTGAGGAAATCCAACTTCTTTTCCTCCTGGCTGACAACCAAACTCTTGGTATTACAGGCTTTCAAAAAACTGACAAGATTTTTTAAATCGTTGGGAGTGAAGGCAATTTTTGATACAAGCTGCAGTAGAGATTTGACCCTTATCGAATCTTGCATGGAGTTCATCACAAGGTATAGACAGAATCAATTGGTTGATGATGAGAAGAGTGAATCAAGCCTACCTATGATTGCATCAGCATGCCCAGGTATAGATTGTTGAACTTATCAATATCATAGTACATGCAAATTGTGTCTGTGAAGCAATAGACTTGGATGCTGGACATTACTTTGGCACATGAATATTGACCCAGCAAAACCAAAATTATAAGAACACAACAAAGTGATAAGTATTAAAAATTATATAAGATTACGTTATCAATAAATACATATTTATGGAGTCATATGACATCTTGACAATGGAACTTGCGAATAAAATTTGAAAAAGTGTTAGATGATTTTTGTATATTCAGACTTTTGAAGTAGGAATATGAGCTAGAATTTCAGTAGGTTCATTTGACCATGGTTTGTGTTTCTCACTAACTTGGCTCCTTTTTTTTATTGTGATGCTTATACCATTTAGAGATATGGGGTTGGGGACCAGATTTACTTTTCAATGTGCAAAATAAGTTCTGGTTATTGATGTGAATATCTATGTGCAGGTTGGATATGCTATGCAGAAAAGCAACTTGGATCTTTTGTTCTTCCTTACATTTCATCAGTGAAGAGTCCACAGCAAACAGTTGGAGTTATCATAAAGAACTGTGTTTGCCAAGAATTAGGACTCAGGTTGTTTATTAACTCTAAATTATAATTTGAGATGGAAACACATCCATTTACCTTGAAGTTGAGGGAGTTCAATCTTTTGATGATTATGATGCACACTTCATTAGTGATATGAGAGTTATATGTATAAAGAATTAAACATTTGTTTTATCAGGCCAGAAGAAGTTTACCATGTCACCGTAATGCCTTGTTATGATAAAAAGCTTGAGGCTGCCAGGGATGACTTTGTTTTCCAATCTGGGTCCCATGGGCATGAGAATGAAATTAATATGATTTCAGAGGTAGATTCAGTATTGACTACGGGAGAAGTTTTGGAGTTGATTCAGGTTATAAACTTGATGCATTCAGACTTTTCTTGTCATTTTTCCACTTTTAACTAATGATATGTATACTAATTATTGTTTGGGGTTCAATCTTATAGTCAAAAGAAGTTGATTTTAAAAGCCTAGAAGAGACTCCTCTGGACAAAATGTATGAAACTAATTTTTGCTTCCATTATTTAATTTCATGTGTTTCTCAAACAATGGTATTCAGATATAGTGTGCTGCTTGCAGACTAACAAATATTAATGAAGAAGGATACCTTTATGGGGTCCGCGGAAGCTCTGGAGGCTATGCAGAAACAATTTTCCGATATGCTGCTAAAACACTTTTTGGAAGACAAATTGATGATTCTTTGACCTTTAGAAACATCAGGAATTCAGATTTTCAGGAAGTTACTCTGGAGGCAAGTTCTAGTGAAGTTTATGATATTATTTTTATGCTTGTGAGGAAGATCGTTATCATTATCTATTTTACGCTAATCTCGTAACTATAAAATGTTGAAGATTTATGCATTATAACAAAATGAACTATTAGTAATTTTCTAAGAGGTATTTCTTGATGACATAAATTTCCGACGCATTTTCTGGTTTTGATGTGTGCTATTTTTCTCTCATTATTTTCTTCAATGGGATTCTTTGGTGAACAAGAGTCCATTATTATTCCTTCAGCAGCAGTCTTTGCTCGCTGCTATCATCCTTTCATCCTGCTGTGGCAATTTATGTTGCTTTGTTACTTAAAAGAAATTTTTCATCCGCAACATTATTCGTTAGGGATGAAATTGGTAATATAGACTTTTTTAGCAAGCAAGTATAGGGCCTCTTCAAGGAACAACCGACATAAGTTACTACTTCTAGGGAAAAAGTTACGTATTAAGTCGAAGATTCTTTAGGGGTTTGTTGTGCCTTTGTATGGCCAGAGTTTCTTTATCTGGGTATATTTGTTTTTGTTATTTCACCTAGAATTTAAATTCAAAATTAGTCTTTCTGATTTGGGATTGTTTATTTTATACTTTGGATTATATAATTTCTGGCTCAAAATATCATTTGATTTTGATGCTTTGCTATGTCAATAAACCATAGGTATATACAGTTAGTCACTTTCTGCAATAATAGTAGATCTTGATATTTTGTTTCCTTTAGAGGGTTTCTCGATCCTATTAGAGTACCCTGCCAAACCAAGAGGACTTCGAGGGGTACACTTGCTTACTGTTCTACATCATATTGTCTGTGCAGGTTGAGGGAAAAACAGTGTTGAAATTTGCACTGTGTTATGGTTTCCGGAACCTACAGAACATTGTACGAAAACTTAAAATTGGGAAATGTGATTATCATTTCCTAGAAATCATGGCATGCCCTTCAGGTACCCTACTTTTCCTTTTCTCAGAAATTTTATTATTTGTTAGCCTTTTTATCAATACTTTTTTTTATGAGGCCCGATAAAATTGGTAGATATTGAACTGAAAGAATGTTCGTGGATCAGGTTGCTTAAATGGGGGAGGTCAAATTAAACCAAATTCAGGGCAATCTCCCAAAGAACTGAGTCAGTTATTAGAATCAGTTTACATGGAAAATGTAAGTACTACTCAGACAAGCAAGTACGGTGCATTTTTTTCATTAAAAATTGACTTGCTACTTCAGTGTTTGTCTGCATCTGCATTAGTGGGACCATCAAAAGCGTTGAAGATATAGATTCTTGTAGGACAAAATTACAAAAAATTGTTTGTCTGTATACATATTAGTGCTCTCTCCTCTACCATACTTGCTTCTTGCCCGTTGGCACTTTGTCATTAGGTTTTACCTCCCTTTTTTCTGCACCTCTTTTTGTGAGTAGTCTTTGTTGATTTAATTTTTTTTCCTCACTTTTCTGCAATGAGAATTTTAATTGGGGATTCATTATGTTGCTTTGTACACTAGGTTTTGGAAGCATCACCATTTGACAATCCCATTATCAAAGGCTTATATGACAAGTGGCTAGAGCAACCAGGTTCTGTGAAAGCTAGGAGATACTTGCACACCCAATATCATCCTGTTGAAAAAAGCATTACTTCTCAGTTGCATAATTGGTGAGGCGTTGAAATTGAACCTTTTCATAGCGTTTCCTCTCGAGGTCATTTTGCGATATTATAAGGCTCCTTGTGAATATTTTTGCATACTGGAGTCGTCCAATTTTGATAGTGTACAGATTTTTTTAATGTATATATATAGACTATTGATCTGCACCAATTTAGGTAAAAAATTACACATTTTGTAATTTACCATATGGACCTCAGCTTTGTTGTTCCAGCAGGTCCTCTATTGTTTTTATTAGGGTCTACTAGGTTCTCAATAAATCATTCCTTCATTACACGTGTTAGTGTGCGGGATTGATCAGATGAGAGGACGTATGACAGTGCATGTTGTTGGAGCACAAATTGTAGGCCTTAGATTCGAATGAAGCAACAATTATTTTTTTTGGATTTCCTATTTTGTGGTAATTGTACACCTGATGTAACGTATTCTTCAAATTTCTGTATTCTACAAGTATCTTGTCGATTAATACGAGTATCTCCTATATTATTATTATTATTATTATTATTATTATTATAATAAAAATAAATAAGAGCTCACACGAAGTAAAAAGCAATGACTGCGTAAGTGCAAGTTACAATTGCTATACATTTATTCTATTCTGATTTAAATAAAGTTGTCCCAATTTGCCATTGTGTCTTTTTTATTTTCAGAACAAAGTGTTACTTTAATAAGATAATTTCCTATGATTTTTAAAATGTTGGAGTAAATTACTTAGAAAACAGTTTTCTGCATCTTTTTAGAAACAACTTTAAGAGTTTTTTTTCTACTCAAAAGCAGATACTAGAGGAATCACTCTTAATAAAAAAAAATGCTCTTTTCCGGTAAAATGCATACAATTTTCCTTAATTAAAACTTTTACAGAAAACAAATACATAGAATTTTCTTCAATCTTCCTGCATGAGAATGATTTAAAAATAAATAATATTTTAACAATTAGAACTATTATCATGGATTGAAGTATGATAAGGAATGGGAATCAAGTGAAGCTTGTTTTTCCTTCCAACCACAGCTCCAATTGCTTCATCCATGTCTAGCTCCTCTGGTTTCATTCCTTCTGGGAGTTCCCAGTTGAAGTGATAGAGTAATTTGGCTAGAGCAAACTCAACACTGGCTATACCGAATGAGAGGCCCGGACACATTCTCCTTCCTGCCCCAAAAGGGATATACTCAAAGTCTGCTCCTTTGAAATCGGTACATGAATCAAGGAACCTTTCTGGAACAAAGCTTTCCGCATCATGCCAGTGCTCAGCATCTCTTCCTATTGCCCATGCGTTCACTATGACTTTAGTCTTGATGGGTATATCATAACCATCGATCCTGCATTTTTCTATGCACTCTCTCGGAAGCAACAAAGGCAGAGGTGGGTGTAACCTCAAGGTTTCTCTTATTACTGCCTTTAAATAGGTAAGTTCGCCCAGGTCGCTCTCATGTGTTGTTTCCTTAAACCTAAACTTTTGTCTAATCTCATCTTGTGCCTTTTCCCTTACTCTTGGGTTTCTCATCATTTCTGACATAGCCCACTCTAGTACTTTTGTTGAAGTATCTGTCCCGGCAGAAAATATGTCCTGCATAACGTTGAATATAGTTTCACATATATTTCAATTCATCACAAGGACAAAAAGATGACATTGATTTTTTAACGTACTTGTTTAATTACAATCTGATGAATGATATGGCAGAGATACTTACCCAAATCACAGCTTTGATATTGTTGTTTGTAATTGGGGTGTCAAGGTTGCCTCTGTGTTGGAATCTTAATAGAACGTCAACTAGATTTTCATTCTTTTCTTCTCCCATGCCTTCGTTAGCTTGATTTTCCTTTATGATATTCTCTAAGATCTTGTCAGTCTTGTTATGCATCTTATCCAATTTGGCTCTCAACCCGGTTATGAGATGCAGAGGTTTGAAAGAAGGAAACGTATCCGCAAGATCAAAGCCGTCTCCCACTTCTATTGCTTCATTTACAGTCAATAAAAATTCTTCATGATCTTCAGTTATTTTACCAAATGTTGCTCTAGAAACAAAGGTACTTACGAAAGAGCCAAATCTACTGGAAAGATTGATTAGTTCACCTGCAGATGACTGAACTGTTTCTATGAGTTTGGCTACCTCTTCTTCTCTAATATGGAAGAATGACTGAACCTTCTTTGCACTTAGAAGCTCCAATGTACATAATTTCCTCATCTGTCTCCAGTAATCACCATATGGAGCAAAAGCTATGTCTACTGATCCATAGGCCATAATATCAGAAGCAAGAAATTTCGGCCTCTGTGCAAAAGCAAGATCATGTGTTTTCATTATTTCCTTGGCTGTGCTGGGGGATGATACAACCACTGCAGAAATCTCACCTAGTTGTAGGTGCATCAAGGGTCCATATCTTTTAGCTAGTTCTCCGAGGGCACGATGAGGAAGTCTACTTGCTACTGCTAGTTGATGCAGGTTCCCTATGATAGGTAGCTTCCATGGTCCTGGTGGCAGTCTAGGGAGACACTTTTGCTTATAGTTCTTTGCAAGCAAAAGCAATGAGAGTGAGAAGAAGATTATCACTGCCAAGGAAGATTGGACTTCCATTGTGTGAAAAATATATCTAATTGTTTGGGAAGGACATTGTTTTTATATGCATATATTTTGATAAGTCTATCTGATGAGTTTTCTTTTTTAGAATATCCTATACGTACAACTGACCGTCATTCATGACAAAAGAATATTAAACTAATAAAAACAATGAAAAACGAGTCTATTAAACAAAACCAACTTTCTTGTGCAAGGAATCGATCCGTATAAAGAGGAACTTAACTAATAAGACAATAATGTCCTTTAACTATCCAACTTGGTTTGATACAAAGTTGTATCGGTGTGCGTTTTTATTGTGTGACATCTATACACAATATAAGACAACATCTGTTTTTTTTTTCAATTTCTCAACCTCCTTGCCAATGGTCAGAGGATCATCACAGGCCGGCTAAAAAAACAAAAACCAACTTATATAATATTAAAATTTGATTTGTGATGTGCTTCCCCATGTTATTGATTAGTTATAAGCTGATGTAGCAAAGTTGTTAAATTGTAAATGTCAAAATGACGAAAATATTATTAACATATAAAATTAAAGACTTGTACCAATGGATTAAAACCTTTGGAGCTACAGCGGCAAGGAGAAACAACCTATATTTGCTACCAACTCCATATGACTATACCCTTCATCACCTCTCATTGCCGATTCACCCTTTTCATTCTACTTACTGTTTCTTCAAAGTAGAAAGTCGTTGCCCAATAGGCTCCACCACATTTTTACTCATGGATCTTACTTGAACAACTTAATAGTTGCTGATGTTAAATGTGTAGTGTCTACATTCTTGAGCTGTTTATTGACAAAATATCAAATAAATTTAAACCCTTCATTCACATATATCCCACATTTACTTTCTAACAAAACTTAAGCATGCACAAAAACTATTACAGTATCAATCTTTTACAATAGATATCATAAAAACATTCCTTCCTCCACTCATTCTACCATAACAAGAGTTTAATTTTATTGTGAAGTTCAAACACATTGCCTAAAAGGGCCATGGATCCTTTCGTCCACAGGTATTCGATTATCTTCAATATCTATTTAATTAATTATCTTAAACTATTACGTCTCCAGAATTAAAGTATATAACAAATAACTTATCAATTAATATGATAATTTTCTGAAAATATTAAACTTTTTATTGACAATTTTCTATTAAAAATATGACATAATATAAACTATTAGAAAACCTCATCTAAATCACTTGAATATATATATTATCTATATGTAAATTAATAAGATCTATTAATTTTATTTAATAAATATGATCATATATATTAATCTATCTAATATTTTATTCATAATAATCTTATTTAAATTATTAATATTCTATTGATAATAGTATCACGGTAAAATTTATTAAGTTAAAATTATAAAAATAGTTCTTTCTTATTTTGTAATATCTATTATCGTAATAAATATTGAATTATATTCTTAAACTTTATCAAAATAATCATTACATTGAAACATATAAATATAATAAAAAATATTATAAAATTAAAATCATAATTAATTACATGTTAATAGAATCACATTTATTTTTAATAGAGTATATGTTGATATTGTCACATGTCAATACAACCATATGACAACCACACGTGTGACGATGAGGTGGAAAGAAAACAATGACATGACAGTGACTATATTTTAAGATGATACTGTTGAAATTGAAATCAGAATTAGAAAACGGATTTCATTCACAGTCGCAATTTCTTATATGACAGAGCAACAATTATATATGACAGAGCAACAACTATATCATGAGTCCATAAACTGTGTCAACCTCATCTAAATTACAAGATAATTAATATAATATATAACAAATAATAATAATCATTTATAAAGATAATAAAAGAATTAATAAGTTACTTGGAAATATTGATATAAAAATTATACAATATATTACCTAAATAAATAATATAAAGATATTTGTAAAATAAAATGAAAAATACATTAATAAATAATGTATCAAATATTTTCCTTTAAATAAAATAATAAAAAATATTTCTCTACTTATTTCAAAATATCAAATACATAGTATCTTACAAGTGTAACAAATTTGGAAGCTTTAAGCTTATATTAAAAATAGGGAGATAAAATTTGTGAGATGCCACACACCACACACTTGGCACTTGTTAGATAAGGGATGGAACAAAGATACAAGTAAGCGAGGATAAGATAGCGCGAGACTTAGTTGAGTTTGGTAAGAGCGTGTGAGAAGATGATGAGTGTGAACTTGAGACCAAAACTTCACATTCCAATTCCTTCTTCAAACCCTCCACTCTGTGTCAAACCCATCAAATTTCTGGTAGTATCGTCGTACGGCAAAGACTTGAAGCATGGAGCTTCGAAATTCGCAATGAGTCTAAGAGAAGAGCATAGAAGGAGGGTGGCTCTACTGAAACATGAGAAGGGTGTTGTGATAATGGGAGCGGTGTGTGTGGGGATTTTGGCGCTGATTCTGAGTGAGGAGAAGGCCTTGGCATTGGGCCCTGAAGGCCCACTGGTCGAAGAGTTTTGGGACAACGTCAGGCGATATGGGCTCTACGCTCTCACCGTCAGCACAGGTGCTCTTTACACCATCTTCCGCCCCATAGCCGACCTTCTCAAGAATCCCATTTCCGCCATTTTCATTCTTGCTCTTTTCGGAGGTTCCTTCTACCTTGTTTCGCAGGTTCTCTCTGCCATGGTTGGTGTCTCTCCATTTTCTTACGATTATGGATACTAGCACCTCCCATTATATCATCATCGTTACTTTATAACATGCAAATAAACACCTTTTTTTCATTACTCTTTCTCGTCTTATTAGTACACAGTAGGGATACAAATTTTGTTTCACATGTTTAGATTTTGTTATTTAGTTTTTGTTTCCACCGATTCATGTTCTAAAATTCTGACCGGACAGCTCGGTTGAACCAAAGGGATTCTCGTACCGACAACAGTGTTTGATTCGGTTCAAGATTTAATTGCAGAACCAACTAAAAGATGACAATTTTACGTTGTTTTCAGAATACAGTAGCCCAATCAATTAGTTATATAGCTTTCTGTACCATTTGTAAAAAAAAAAAAAAAAAAAAAAAAAAAAAAAAAAACAAGCCTTTCTGTACTAAGGGATTTACTAATTCTTACAAAAAGTGAAAAACTAAAGAACAAACCACGGGTGAGGTAATGGCTCCTAGTGTCTGTTGATGTTTCAAGTTACAAGTACATGTAAAGTTGTAGCTGATGCGGATTACTCATTAGGAGCAAACAACAGATGAAACAGAGAGAGGGTAGCGAAAAGTGTTGGAATATTGAAAGGAGATGGTTTTTCCTGAGGCAAGAGGTTTTCCATCATTGACGAGGCAATCGTCGTATCCAACTCTACGAAAAACTTTGGGGTTTATCAAACGTGCTGAGCTGAACCACCCACAGTGAAGGCGTATATTTGCTATGTCGCAATCACTGGCGCACATGTTCATTATTTGAACTGTGTACGAAGGAATCCCCGTGGGAAGAGGGGGCACTTCCCCTTGATATATCACTATGTCCTCCTTTGAGCACACCATCCCTCGATGGTTCAAGCCCCAATCATCTGCAATGCAACAGAATTTTAGTGCTGTAATTTTATTTCATTACCATAACATGTATGTAAAGGGTTCTCGTACCAGCAGATTGCAGCAGCTTCCGAGAGGTGATTAGTGTTAGGTTTCCTTTGGAGAAAAACAGCTCTGCAATGCCTGTGTCCCTCTCACCTTCCCTGTGAATTAGCACATTCCTCACTGCATTGGAAATAAGAATTTTAGCTGCTCAACTAACCATATATGAAAACTAAAATTTTGAGAAGGGGTTGGTGAGAAACAGAATGAATTAATCTTGAAAGAACTACTCAATCAATCTAGAAACTTAGCAATTGGTACATTGCATCAAAGCCAAACGACTAAACAAGTCAACGGGTGAGTAACTCAAACTGCAGCTTTTCTGTGACATTGAAGTTACAATGGCACAAAGACTATATAATATGTGTCATTAAGGTCAAGGTGTTACCTAAAAGCATGGCAAATAGCGAGGAAACAGAGACCATGCAAAAGCTTCGAGCTTTGGTAATTTTTAACCCAACTTTCATCATGGTTTCTGAAATGCTCTCAATCTGCTTGACCTGCAAAAGCTGAAGAAAGAAGCACGCTTGTTTAAGTACAAGAGAAGGAAGCCATCGCATGAACGGAATGCTAGTTAATTTAGAGGGAGATAAGAGTTAGAACTAAGAGGAAAACTGACTATATCTTTAGTAGTGGAGGTAGCAGTAAAAGTTTGGTATGATGCTGGTTTAACCTTGAGAGTTTAAATAGTGGTATGAAATGCAGGGAAGTAAAGAGAAGATAAAAGTGAGGGACAAACAAAATTACTCGATACTTGTCAAAACCTGCTAACTTCCTAGGATTTATGTGTGGCACGTAACCGTATTAATTATGCCTCAGACTCAATGCCCCATCTTGCTAAAAGGCTGTCACCATTTCTCTGTTTCATTGGTTAAACTTCTGCCGGACGTGTGCTTGCTGGGCCTGATCAATTAAAGGAAGAGACATACCAACTCAATTGCCGGTTAAACTGAACAAAAAGAAAGGAAAAAGTCCCAAAATGGGGAGATTCCTTGACTCAAAAAATTGGATATGCTTCCACTAAGCTCTCTTAAGATATGGAATTAAATTAAAGTACGACATTCACTTTATTTTAACTTGTAAAACAAAGTCATGAATCAGTGTTAGAAGTCAGATTTTTGTGGCGAAGGAAGTAAAGAAAATATTTGGATGCGTTGATGGGATGATGAAAGTGAAGCCAAAACATTCTTTGGGTGAGGGGAGTGATAAATTAGAACCTGAATGGAAGCAGTTGAAGTGATAATGAGAAGTGCAATTAATGTATAGAGCTTGTATTAGGCAGGCAAAGTAGAAGTAGATAACATCATTTAGCATATAGCATATGCATGCAGCAAAGTGGTAGAAGGAAGGAGAAAAAGCAGAGAAAAAATGTTGTGGATTAATTGCTTGCAGCGTGTGGATGGAACAAGCATTTAATTTATGAGGAAGCAGCAGAAGAGGCTTGCCTAGCTACTACTGCTGGTTAGTAAGCGGCGTGATTTAGTGACTTGTCTCACCCTTCTGCTTTTCTTATCTTCATTCATTCACCCACTTCTTCTACTTTCTCTTCATTCTGCTTTCTTTTCATTCTACTTTATTATATGCACTTATCTTCACTTCCATCGTGCCTCACTACTAATGCTAACCTTCACTTGCCATTGCCAACTCATTCAGCCTCTGTACTCCACCACACCCCACACTCTTCAGTACATTACGTATAAAATATTCATAATTATTTAGAGAACCAACAACAACAAAAATGGGGTAAAAACTTGCAGATAACAGCACTGTGTCACTTTTTCATTCTATCACTCTTGATCTTGTAGTTAATCCAAACAAAAGGAGTATGAAGAAGGGAGAAAGGTAATTAACTTGAACTTATTATTCACTATTGAAAAAAAGTAGTTTCACTTTGCCGATTGTAAAGAGGATTATTGTGAAGAAGAGAGGAATTACTTAGGTGAATGATAAACTGAATCGATGTTAGGAATTCTCTTTTAAAAATTGGACTGATTCAAGTGGTCAAGTCAAAGAACCGAGTGATGAAAAACACACAAAACAATTTGAAGAAAAATCAGTCAAAGAACTAAAAATTCTTTAAAAAAATTGATAAAATCGATCAAAAGATAGACTAAACTGTTTGAATTAAAAATGCTTAATAATATAATTTTAATTATTTTTTCTCAGAAAAAATAAAAATCAACTTAAAATATTTATCGTTTTGCTTTTTCTACATATAAAATTAATTTAATAATGACAATTGATGAATATTATTCAAATTTTATTTTATTTATTATTATAGTTTTATTATTACCGGTTCCGTTGAACCATTAAACCTTTTTTTATGGTAACGACTTCAAAAAAACATTAATTAGGAAAATGAAAATGCATGTTATCATTTCTTCTAATTCATGTTTGTAACATGATCTATAATATAATTAAGGATATATAAAATTTTAAAAATTTGTAATATTTTTTTGTAATTATATTATGTGTATATTTATTTTTTTATAATTATGTGTATATTATGTGTAATATTTTGTTATGATTATATAATGAAGGATATATAATTACATTATTTTATTTTTTATAAATAACTTAAAGCTATTATTATATTTTTTACATTAAAATGTAACATATGATTAAAAAATATTATTATGTTGACTATTAATTTTGTTTAATATATTACGTTTACAGATATACATATATATTAAATGAATATATATTAAATGAATTTTCAATTAATTGTAGCCTATGAAATATTAATATGTAATGCTCTATGGAAATTAATTCGAATTTATAATTTTAAAATTTAAATTAAACCAATGATTTGTACCCATTTAATATTTTTTTTTTTCTTCAATTTAATTCCAAATAATCCAGTGAGGAGAATCAAGTTACTGTAGTGATAACCTACAATAACTATAACTATTAATACGTAATAATTATTGATTCAAAAATGTAACGAGGAGTTATCCCAATAGGAATATAAGAAATATGTAGATTAGCAACAACAGTATCCAAATATTAATTACGATAAGTGCATGCACGGTGGAGGGCCACCTTATTTGACGGGAATGATAAAATAACCACTTTTAGAATATAAAAAAAAGAGTCACAATTTAACATTGATTTAATTAAAACAACATATTTTAAATATGTTAATAGAAAACTACTTTTGTAAACTAGTTTATGCATAAATTAGTATTAATTAAAGAAAAAATTGGATTCCATATTTTCTTTTTAATAATATACTTACAAAGAGTTCCAAAGACAATAAAGATAAAAAGCCAAAATAGGTTGGAGTAATTATATTGACAATTAAACAATACTTAATTTGGCGAAAAAATTTTGGATTATTAATTATGATGTTTGAGATTGTTGATGCAAGTAGTTGTGGGAGACTGGTGGTAGCTAGAAACTTCACACAACTTCTTTCATAAATGAAAGCATCTTTCTCCCATTCTTTGTTTGATTCTTTCTCCCGACTTCACACACTTTCAATCTGTTTTGTTGCTTTGCTACCCATAATGCTTGCTTGCAAAATTCCACTTCTACCATATCCTTATCATGATAAAAACTAGGTCAATTTTGTAAATTCATAGTATATCCCCATAAAATATTGGTGATGCCAATTTCATGCTTATAAATTATAGTTCCTTAATTTGTTCACTCCAACCCATTAAACTATACAAGGATTAGCTACTAATTCTCAACTCAACTCCTTTCTGTCTCAAGTTCTTTGACAGAAGAGAAAACATAACACCCATATAAGATCCATGGATAATAAAGATATGAAGAAGAAACTGAATTACAAGTTATTGAAAACAACTCTGCAGTTTGTTTTATCAGTGTCTGTGTTTTCTTTCTTTCTGTGGTACTCTTCTGGCTTTTCCATACTCCCTCAGTCTTTCAATGCTTACTTCTCCACCTGTCTTTTCTCCATGCTCACTCACACTCTTCAAAGAAAATACATGTTCATCATCTGTAATACCATCCTTGCTGTTCTAGCCATCTCACCTTTCCACGTACAATTTCAAGCTTCCACCACCAATACGAAGGTACAGGTTTCTGAAGAGGCCGTTGTTGGAGCTTTTCATACCATTGAAGAAGTGCAAATGCAAGAAGAATATTGTGAACAAGTATCAGCAGCTGAAGATGACACAGACGCAGAAGAAGAAGGAGGGACAGGAAATAATAGTAGTGAAGTTATGGTGGCAAAAGATGATGAATTATTAGGTGGTGATACAGCAATGGAAACGAACGAAGATGAAGTAGGAAATACAGATGAACTGAATAGAAAGTTCGAAGAGTTTATAAGGAAAATGAAGGAGGAGATGAGGATTGAAGCTCAACGACAAGCAATTGAAGTGTAGTACATGTATTATTATGTTGTGGTCCAATATGTATCATTTCTAGTTCTATGCTAACTTAGCTTCTTTCATTTTCAATATGATAAGGTCTGTCATGCAGTTTTCGGCTACTGTAGGTTTTTTTTTTCTTTTCCAAATAAAAGAGTTAGCAATGAATTGAAGATGAATGTGATTCAATGTCTTAACAAAGGGACAGATCTTGATTAGAGATTGATATGGGAGCATAAAGAAAGTAGAGCAGTCACTAACTATTTAGCAGAATACTAGATTCTAGAGGGTATAGATTCCAAACATAATATTTTACTGGGCATTAATATGAAAATTATACAAACATCTTAAAACTAAGCAAACATAGGTTCACTGGTTCTTACTATGTAACTTGCAGACAGATATGATTTGTTTTTAATTAATTGTTTTTTTAGGTTTATGGGAGCATCAAATCAGGGTCCCTGACCCTTCTAGAATTATCTTCAGGACGTACATGATTTGACATGATTCATTAAATTAGGTTATATACAAGTTATTTCTTCCTGCCACCAACTTCTCTTCTCAAAGATTTTGTTTCTACCAAAAAAATATTGTTCATATTCTATTATTTCTTTATTAATTATTTTCATCACATTTTCTCATTTCTTTATTTCTATTTTTTCACATTATTTATTTCGTCTTACACTCTTCTCTCTTCTCTTAAATAAAGGGTATCGAAGGTTATAAATATTGTTTTAGTTATAAATATTTTTTATTAAAATAGAATAAAACAATTAGAAATAAAGAAATTAACTGAAAACATTTGAAGACTATTATCCTATGTAATTATTGTCCAACAAAGGTTATTGGAATTGACGCAAAAATTTTATAAAAAATAATTTCATATTTCAAATCAAAGGAGTATAAATATGATATATTTTTTATTTTAACTTATAAAGTCGCGGAGCGTTTAAAATTAATCAACCGATTAAAACAATTTTAAGCACTTTCTTAAGTTTATTTATAAGAATACGATTAAATATTTTAATTTTCATATACTATCAATATAATATAAAATATTTTTACATTATCAACTAATTACATCAAATTTTATTTAATCATTATAAAAGTTAATAAAATTTATTTATATAATAACAATAGTTATTTTTCAGAAAAATATAATTTAAATTGAATCAATATATAAAAAATTATATTATTAATAAATTGCTCTATTTCAATAAAATTAAATTTGATGCTTTCAAATGAAATTTCGAATTTAAATATTATTAATACTTTCAGGATATACATATTATAAATCCCACTCTTAAAATTTATTAGATTAATTTTTAAAAGACAAAATTATCATATCAAAAAAATTAAATTAAATTATTATATTTTTTTTGAAAATCAGTTGATTTAACATAAATAGTTAAAAAAATCTACTCAATTAAAAATTATTTAAAAAAAAAATAGATCTTATAATTTTTATTATTATTTTCTTTGTCTCTAAATCCTTTTTTTAATTATAAAAAAGTGAATTGTAAAAAGGAGAGAAAATAAATAGATTATTAACTTTAAATGTAAACGATTTAACTTTAACATGTCAGAAAAAAAAATTATTAAAGATTGATAAGTCTTAAAAATTATTAGAATAAAATTAAAAAATTGTGTGTCTATTGATGAAAATAATGAAGTTCAAGAGTTAATTATAACAAAATTAAAATTCAAAAATATTTGTATATGGAATGAAGTTTCACAATCAATAACATTGAAGTTTAAAGTATATATTCATAAAAAGAAAAGAAAAATTGGAATTATTAAATACTCATTTGTTTTTCAAAAAAAAGAAAAAAAACTATTTTAGAACGACACACTTATTTATTAATCATAAGATCAATAACATCATCTCTTCCATAAATGAGTAATCTAAAGAATTGAGGAATAGTATAAAAAAAAACAACTATATGTAATAAGCGATGAAACATGTTTAGATTAGCTTCTCTTTGAATATGCACAAAAGAATATTAGTGAAAAGTATTCTTCATTTAAGGCGTTTTAAGTGTCCATTTGGAAGTATGAGAGACATCATTGGCTATTTTTAATGAACTCCGAATTTCCTTGAATGGCACTGAAAAATAGAATTGCTCATTTCGGTTAATCTATCAGAATTTGAATGAGTAAGAGACTCTCTTTCCTGAACAAGATCAACTTCTCAGGTAGCTCAAACTTAATCATCAGTTATGATCATATTTTTGTGCTTATTGGCCTTTAAACTATTTAGTTCCCCTAATGTAACGTGCACAAACCTAGAAAGATAATTCCATGTACTGTCAAATATTTTTTCAAGAAGGAAAATGGAAAATCAGATGAGTTCTGATATTTTTTTTAAAGATTTGCAAACAATTCAGACGGTCATGGAACAATCTCAAAACTACAAACTATTAGGTGATTGGAGAGGAAGGAAAGTAGTTTGGACAATGAAGTTACTATATAGATAATTTAAAATTTGAATAACCGCATGATGTTGTCTCTTACAGTGAAGGAAAATCCGCAGGTAGTAGTTTCATAAATTCATTTAAGGATGATTCCTTTAAACCATCAATCTTGAGATCAGGAGCAAATTAAGTCCCTCAAAATTTCAACCTTTTCAGGTGGTCTGCTAACATATGAAGTTTTTTCAACAAGCTGATGGGTAGAGATGAGGCTCTACAATCATTGCTTTCAGAACATTCCAATGAGAAAAATGACCTTCAGAGGAGAAAACCTAGAAGTGGTAATGCTTCGGAGAAGGAGATCAACCTCGAAGGACAAAATGATGAGCAAAAGCCTTTAGTTCCTCAATGTATAGATGCAAAACAACAAGCAGAATTTAATTTCCAGGCAGTGTTGTTATGGTTAGCTGCATACCTAGGGGGAGGAACTCTTTGCTTCCTTCTCATTAATAATCAGATAAAGGGCATAAAAACAAATGGGTATCTTGATGCCATTTACTTCTGTGTTGTAACAATGACAACAGTTGGATATGGAGATCTTGTGCCAGATAGCCAAGTGTCAAAACTTCTTGCATGCATTTACGTCTTCACTGGAATGGCTCTTGTAGGGCTAATTCTCAGCAAGGCAGCAGATTATATTGTTGAAAAGCAGGAAATAAATCTAGTTAAAACGTTGTTCAAGAATGAAAATTTTGGTCCAAAAGAGCTTTCCAAAGAGGTTGAAACCCACAAAGCTAAATACAAATTCATCCTGGCAGCATCTATCTTTTTGGTGCTTATGATTGTGGGGACTATTTTTCTTTATTTTATTGAAAATCTAGATTTTGTTGATGCCCTTTATTGTGTTTGTTCCACAGTCACTACTTTAGGTTATGGGGATAAGAGCTTTTCCACTACTGGTGGTCGTGCTTTTGCTGTGTTCTGGATATTGAGCAGCACCATTTGCTTAGCTCAGTCTTTTGCTTATCTTGCTGAACTTTATACTGAAAAAAGACAAAGATCCCTCGCAAAAATTGTTCTTGCACGAAAATTGTCACTCCTTGATCTTGAGGCAGCTGATCTTGATGGAGATCATGTAGTCAGGTAAGAAGAACAAGTACTCATGGTGATGAAAAAAAATTAATTGTAAGCTTTCTGGCATTAGCTTAATTTTTTCTATAAGTCATTGAATGCTCACGTTCAACATTTTTCGTTTTTGTAGTGCTACAGAGTTCGTTTTGTATAAGTTGAAGGAAATGGGAAAGATCAGCCAACAGGATATTTTAATTGTTATGGATATTTTTAGAGAACTAGATTTTGATCAATCAGGAACCCTGACAGAAGCTGATCTCAGATAACTATAACTGAAGAGCGAGGTGAATTGTTGAAATTTAATTGTCTCAGTTAAAGTTTCTCAGTTTAAATAAGAAGGGATTCATAAAATTAAAGAAAAAAAAGTTGAATACAAACAGTGTGTGGAAGGATTGTTTTGTAAACTGGAGCTTATATCCAAACAAAAATTTTGACAATTGTGTTTCACTTGCCAGATTGAACACAAGATGATTATCATGATTAAGTGAAACCAGGTGACCAGACTCCAAAGCATTGTGTTATATGGAAATACTTTTTGCACTATGAAGGTGATCGAAACATGTAGTTTTGATGAGGATATGAAGAAACATTCTAAGGAAACAGTTACCAAAAAGGCAAGGAAAGACAAGATCCAACAACGTCAAAAAGCATGATAACTGGAACTAAAGCTAGCACATGTATTAGAAAAATAGTAAATACTTTTGTAGAAATCTCTATTTGTACTCGTGTTCTTGTTTTAGTGTTTTGTGGGAATAACCCTTTGTTTGGACATAATTATAGCCTTTACGATGTTTGTCTAACCCTTCCTAGTTTCTAATATTAATAAAAATGACAAAAGATACTGAAACTAATGCTAACGAGAAGTTGTTTTCTTTGTTGCTCCAAGTTAATGTTAGTCCAGAATTATATACATTTCACTATTTCAACCAACGCATCCATGAGATGTGGAGAAAAATGTTAAATAAAGTAATCATTTCCAGAAGTTCATTACTGTTAATTCATTGTACATGATTGATACAATTGTCACTTGGGCCTTAATCTAGATACAGAGAACAAGTTATCAATGACCATTGTTTTGGACATAAAAGGATTCTACCTTAGGAAAGCAAAGCTTGAAATTTTACACCCTCCATGAACTTCAGAAGTTTGGAGGCTCTTGAGTGTGTTCTGGCACACCTGTTACATAATCCAAGAGTCCTTCACCAGCTTTTTCACCATGTCCACGATCTTCAGTTGAGAATTTGGAAACCCCTCCAAAAGCTATTACTGCAACCAAGAAGACTGTAGTGGAAGCAAACAAAGGCCAAAAATATGCCAGAATGGTCATAATTCGTGGTGCAGCATATAGCATAAAGGATAAGGACAATGAAAATGTTATGGCTATGGTGATATGGTATTTATACTGCACAAGCATTTTTGTAACATCCATGCTTAAACGAATGCAATGAATCCAAAGGGAGAGAGGAAATAAGAGTAGGGTTATATTTCCAATCCATTAATAAGTTTGGTGTTTATATTCTGAAGAGATTCTGGGAGCTTGCTTGTCCCATCTGCCACTTATTCTTCTAAAAGCAAAGATGCTTCTTAATCCTCTCACGAACTGCTTCTAAAAGCAGTTCATTAAAACAAAGTGATAGTTTTTGGTATTCATACTTTTGTAAACTTCCTTAGAAATGTTGGGTTTGAATTAAAAATGATGAATGCAATATGAGTGAACAGGAAACGCATAGATTCTTATGATGCTTTATGGGGATGTGGTGATGAGGACCAACAAGACAAGAAAACATGAATTATTCAATGAATATTTGAGGCTAAATTTATTCTTCCTTTGGATTTAAGGTTTCTTTAAACCACATATGGACACTATTCCCCTCACGTGACCAACTCCATCCTTGATACAAGAATTGTTTAATGAAAAACTGTTTAATGGCAGTTTGGGAAAATCAAAATATAGAGGTGCAGGAAGAAGCTCTCCAAGTTGGATATATGGAACCCAATTGCTTGTGCAAAGTTGACCCATGTAAAAATATTTTCATGAAAAAGATGTGCATGTATATTCATGTAATTATATTTATCTAATGACATTTTATCTATATTTTTTCAAAATTTATTTTAACTTAGAAATTCCGTACAACTAACTGGTAGAATTATTGCCCATAAACATTTATGGTTCAGAGATAATTACATTTAATCATTGAAAAATATTGTCCTCTGAATTCTTTTTTGCCGAAGCTAAAATTTACTTTGGACAACATAAGATAATTTTGATTTATATTGTAGTGAAGTAGTTATTTCCAATATAAAGCCAATGTGAAAGGAAAATGCGAAGTAGCAGATTACTAAAGAATAAGGTAGTTGAAGATATCTTGGCATAGTAATGGATAAGTACAGAAAACATCTGCTACAACCTTTTATTGTTTATCATCATCAATCAATCCTAATAAATACTGTGTTACAATATATATACTTTTTATAATTATTATAAGTATTTATATATATATATATATATATATATATATATATATATTTTTTTTATTTATTTATATATATATTTTTTATAATTATTATATGTATATATATATATATATATATATATATATATATATATATACTTTTTATAATTATTTATATATATATATAAATACTTTTTATAATTATTATCATATTTATAATTCAAATTTTCTTATATTTATAAATAAATTATACAATCTTATAGTTAAAACCTATAATATAATTTATTATTATGTTTTAATGAATACAAATACATCACAAATAAAATATAATCAAATCATATCATTGCGTTTAAATACAATAAGTGATTTAGTTTGATTCTTGACTTTCAATTTAAAATTAAACACTTTAGTTTTGATGTAATTAAAGAACTTGGATAATCTTTTGAATTTTTAGATAATTTTTATTGTTATCTTTTTGAGTTATTATCTTGATTCACGAGTTATGGGTTGGTTATGCATTGGACCACACATTTTATTGGACAACAGAAATATTATAATGGAGTTGGTAAAACATAAAATTATTAATTACTTACAGGGTGTCTTCTTGTAATCTTGAAACATGAATAGTGGCATGGGCATATCTAACTGAAAAATTCATATTATATATGTATTATAAAAAAATTACATTTATTTATAATTAAAATAAGTGTTTGTTGTATTTGATAATAATTAATCTAAGCAGCTAGGCCATAATATATTCAACCTCCCATTGACCAACACGTACAGGACCCAGCCCTACGCGCCGCCGTGTATAAAATACTGTATCTCGTATTACATTTATAGTTTCATTTCTTGTTTTTCTCTTCTCTGGGACCTTATAAGTTATATTTTTCAAAGAGTTAAAGTATATTTTATGTTTGGTTTAAGTATAATTTTCATCTGATTAGCAGAAGCTTAGTTTGATCCCACTTTCATTACATCACTATCAAACAGCGGTTAGTAATGGCGAAATTCTATTAAGAAATGATAAGGTTTAATGATAGTTCATAGGAAAACTATTGGCATGGCTACATATGACTTGAAATAGGGGCCCACATACCTACCATTTGGCTTCGGCCTCGTGTACCTAAACAGCTGGACCTGTGAATCATCAAAATTTAATATATATCCGTTATACTTTTAAGCAAAGATCACAACTTTATCCAAATTTATTTGTTCTTCAAAGTCACTTTAGTTTGTCGTTTTCAAATCTTAACATCATCACAAGTACACTCATTTCGTTTGTGATAGTCGCAATCTAATCCATCAAGTAAAAACAGAAATCATCTCAGAACTATTTCTGCTATTAAGCAATTCACTAACCAAAGTGATGAATGAATCAGTGACCTTGCTAATTTTTATTCCCACAGCAAATCAAGAGCGTAAATCAGATATCTATGCTCAATCAATATTATTCAGACCTTGTAATTATGTTCACTTTACAATTATTTACACTAACCTGATTGTTAAGTGTGGATGCTGTGTGTCCCAACACTAATTAATGTTGAACATTGAAGCAAAAGGTGTCAGCAAATTGAAAGGAAGTTTTGCAATAGCAATATGATTGAAACACTACTTTATGGTTCCCGGGTCAATGAAATGATGTATCAGGTAGGCCAAAATTATGGTTATTATTGTTTTCAGAAACCAAAATTAACTTTATAATTAACCCGTAGGGAAAGTGTAAATAGTTCTGGGATGGTTAGGGTTGTAACAGACAAATGCAGTCCCATTTGTTTAGGACATTTGTTTGGAAGTAGTTTCTTTCAAAGATTCAACGGCACTCCTTGATCCATGTCCCTTATATCAACTCCACCTAACATAACAGGGTATAATAAAAATAAAGGTCATTATTTCATTATCATAACAGAAAAGACTGGAATTTGAAGATTTGAAAGGAAAAATAACATTCAGAAAGTGACCGTTGTAGTCCAGTATAAGGTAGAATTTAAGGAGAAGCCGGCTAGGCCGGTATTTTACTGTTGTGCATTTGAATTGGGAAGTTTGCTTCAGCAAAGGGAAAGGTCAATTCTTCCTTATACCAAATGAATACAATCTCTTATTTTCTGCCTTTCAACATCTCTCTAATTATTATATATGTTTCATGAGAGTCTCCATTTGTTGTTGTTGCTGATGATGTTTTTGGACCCTGCCTACTTTGTCATTTAGTACACCTAAAAAGGAGAAGAACCAAACCAAAGCATTGAGTACAGATATAAGCCTGAGTCCTTCCATCTGTTTGGCAATCTATCAGTGTGCGTATCTTAGCGCCAAAAAGAGAAATGCTGAGCTGTGAAGAGCAACGTGGAGAAAAGCCTCCACTTGTCCAATCTGACCCGGTGGTGTTGGAGATTAATAGTTTGCAAAACCAACTCAAAGGTTCTTATTCTAATTTGTTCTTCTATATGTTTCTGTTTCAGCGTCACTCCATTTGACTTTTACTTCCTTTGTTTCATTCCGGATTGTTGATGGCATTGCTGTTCTTAGGTCTATAGAAGTTTGAAATTTTGTGGGACCTCTTAAATGAATTCCTCATTCCAAGAGATGATAGTTTTCTTGTTGCATGCCAAAATGAATAAGTTGAATACAGTTTGAGAGCGTCTATTCTAGTATCTTCATATCAGTGGTTCATCTTTAGACCTTGCAATAAGTCCATTTGATCATGATTGCAGAAAAAGTTAAGGAACTCGCGACTTGTCAGAATGAAATCAAAGCCTTGAGAGCAACTGAAGCTCTGAAGGACAAGGCCATAGAAGAGGTAACACTACAATGCTATAAATTATTAGATATTCCAAAACTACTACTCGTCCATGGTCCCGATCAATATCTATGTGACATGTTTTTCAATTTTCGAAAAAAGAGATTAATGACAGTCAGTCATCTGTCATACGAAAATTAATAGAAACTGATACTTTTGGATCACCTAATAATAACTCGACACAATACACACCTTCCACCTAGTATTCTGTAGTAGAATTCAAGATGAAAAACTGATTATCTAAGACAATGCATATCTCATAATATCATAACAATGCCTTAGGACCATATCTCGTTTATGTTACCGAAGAAAATTACGTAATTGTAAATTTAGTTGCCTTAAATGTCGAAGTGTATAAGTTTCTCCACAGTCAGGGCTAATATTAGCTGTAATTCTCTCTCTTCACTTTCAGTTGAGAAATAGAGGCGATAAACTGGACGAAAGACTTAGAGTTACTGAGGATCGTCTTAAACAAAAGGTGCACTCTGATGGTA